>TARA_R110002096_G_scaffold704_4_pt1 | contig 14009 bp, 9 predicted proteins | sample TARA_R110002096 | Tara Oceans TARA_R110002096 (sample SAMEA4397295) | marine metagenome | biome: Polar Biome; feature: [DCM] deep chlorophyll maximum layer (ENVO:01000326); material: water (ENVO:00002006), including particulate matter (ENVO:01000060) such as... | depth 35 m | reverse complement strand
AAAAGGTCGTGAAATGATGCGTTGGGCTGTTGGTGGTTCTGTAGTTCCTAGAGGTTTCGACCAAGGAAATGCTAGAGCTTCTGATATTGATGGTGCTAGTGTACACATGCTTAAGACAGCAGGTATTATACTAAGACGTTTTGATACATCGTTAGATATTACATGTACAGCATCATAAAGAAACATTGCTAGGAAGCTAGCACTGTGTTGCATCGTAGTCTATATATTTAGTTTTAGAATAGTGGGGGTGAAAATCCCCCTCTATTTTAATTTATAGAATACAAAATTAGGAGAGTTATTCTTTACATCCGACTAATTAAAACTTTAAAAGAACTAAAATTATGAGAAAAGTATGGTTAAGAAGAAAAGAAAACACTTTAGATCATTTACCAGAGGCAGTTAGGATTGGAGCTAAGGTAAGATTAGGGAGTGTATTCGCAGGAAGACAGCCTTTAAAAGGAGTTGACGGCGAAGAAGCTAAGAAGTTATTTGAAGGAATTTTACCAGTAGACAGAGATCATCAAGACTGGCCACATTATGTGAACAGGTATTGGATTGAGTTAAGTGTTAAAGTTCCTTTTGAGGGAACTGAGTTAGAGGTAGGTAAAGATGAAAATGATAAACCTTATAATGTAGATGATTATTTAACTTATAGGTTTTGTTTAAAACATCCACACTGCGGAAATAGTAAGGCAGAATTGGTAAGCAATAATAGATTTTATTTGCATGACCCTAAAAAGGATGAAGTGCAAAAAGCTAAAGTAGTAAGACTTAGAAAAGATGCTGATAAAGAATATATTAAAGCGTCTAGTGATGAGAAAACTATGGATAGATTAATTCGCTTGTTATCAGCCTCAAAACCCGACAATATGAATCTGGATCAGAAAGAAACATTTTTATATGAACTTAAAGGAAAAGAGCCAGCTAAGTTTATTAAAGCGGCTAGAGATAAACATTTAGAGTTAAAAGCTGAAATTGAAGAAATGGTATCAGCTGGAGTTTTAAGGAAGATTGGAAACCAAGTTATTTTTATAGATGAGGTTATTGGTGAAACAACAGAAGATACTATTGTATATATGAAAGATAAAAAGAATTCTGGAACATTAACAACATTAAGAGCTAAACTAAAAGAAGTAGTGATTTAAAATATGACTGTACCAGAAATGCATATATCTATCAACCAGGGGGTGCAAAAAATTGCATCCTCTCAGGTTGATAATTTACTTCCTCAAGAGATTGATTTGGAGCTTAATAAAGCTCAAGATAAATTTGTTAAGGGTAGATATAATAAATTTGGAAATAAGTATCAAGTAGGTTTTGAGGGATCTCAAAAACGTATAGATGACTTAAGAACATTAATTAAAGAAACGTCTGTGACTACGACTTTTAAAGGACAAGTAGGTGAAAATCTATATATAGATAGAGCTGATCTTCCTTTAGATGAGGATTATATGTTTTTACTTAATCAAAGAAGTTTAGTTGTACATAATAATTGTGAAAGTATACAGTCTTGTTTTACTAATGTTTCGGGACAGGAAGGGGGAGTACAACTGTATGGGTCTTGGTTAGAGCTAGAAATTCAAGAATTTACATCCGCTAATTTTGGTAACCAGGCTAATGCTACATATGCTGGTTTAAGCTTAGGTATAGAGAAAATAGAGATGGCTTTAGATTATGGGGGAGTATCTATGGGTATTTTTTCTGTTTACAATGGAACGATGGCCCCACTTGCTTGTAATATGTCTAATTATACGAATTCACAGTATATTAGTCCCGGCTTTATTGTTTCTACACAAACTCCATTAGGAGGCCCAACATCTCTTCAAGCTTCTTATGGTGGAGGACTTGTGCTAGCAATATGGCTTCCAATAGGGTACACCCTAAGTACTACATTAGGTCAAATTTCTGCTGGATATCCCGATTGCATGATAGCTGTTACGAGGTATAATTGCACTCAATCAGCCACTATTCTTGGTGGTGTAGACTACGTACGAAACCCTAACATTTTTACCGCGGCAACACATACGAATAGATCTTGTGCTGATATAAATTATACAACCTCAGCAGTTAATAGATATTCTCAATTAGACGATATATATACTTTACTAGAAGACCCTTTTAATAAAACTAAACATACTAGTCCACTAGCTACTATTAATGGTAGCTCTGTAGATGTATACACTGACGAAACTTTTTATGTACCTAAAGTAAAATTTACGTATTTAAAAATACCTAGGCGAATAGTGAGTACGACTGGATCGGTTCAAAATACTGACCTTCCTATCCATGCTCATCAAGAAATTGTAGATATGGCAATATCTAGTATTCTGGAAGGAATTTCAGATCCTAGATACCAAACCTTTAGAGCCGAGGAGATAAGATCTGAATAAGATCAAATAAGTAAGAACAAATTATTAATTAATAAAAAATAAAATTATGTCAAGAAATGGAAGTAATTTATCCCAAGTGTTTGTAAGTAACGCTGTAATATCAAATAACGAAGCAATGAGTGCGGTAGCTTCAGGTGTAGTTGGTATCTTCGGTGAAGGTACTAATAACTCTGATGGAGCAGTAGGTGATTTATACGTAGATACACCTTCAGGTGGTACAACACAATGGATTAAATCAAGAGTTCAAGTAGTACAAGGTAGAACAACCGGTAATCCTTTATCGTCTCCAATTATCAATACAAGAGATATTGTAAGATTAGATTGGAAGGAGCATGTAGTAGCTTCTAAAGCGGTTACAACAAATGTAACTGTAAATGCTGTAGCTAATAGCACAAGATATGGTCTAAAGTTAGTATTAAAACATGTAGGAACTGTTAATAACTATGGTGAATATGCAGATCCTTCTTATCAACTTAATGATAGAATTAATGAGATAAGAAATTATGAGATGACGACAGACGCTACTGGTACTGTAGCTGAAATAGCTACTGACCTTGTTGCTGCAATTAATGCAGATACTGCGGCATTTGTAACTGCAGCTTCTGCTGGAGCTGGTCAGATTCAAATTACAGCTAAAGATTATGGTTCAGTATTTCAAGTAATAGATGATGGAGATGCTACATTAGCATACGCTTCAGGTACATTAGTTGGATCTTGGGCTGGAGTTGAAGGTGTTGGAAATGGATGGCAAGTACTTAATGATGAGAAAAAATGTCAAGGAAGATATGGTCACTTAAATAGACTTTATTTACCTAAGACTGCTGAAACATTTGCTCAATCTACGTACAAGTATCATGCTTTAGATATTACTTATAGACACAACTGGCCAAATTCAACAGGAATTGCTCCTGCTGGCGAATTGAATACTATAAGAATATATATTGGTGATAGTTCAACAGCAATGGTACATGGTGACACTTCGTTAGATGAAATGTTCATGGATGCAGGTGCTGTAACGGATAAGACAATATTATTCTCAGCGTAACAATAACTAATTAAAGGTCGGGGGCTGGTCCCCCTTCCTTTTTTTTAACTTTTAAAATTTTATTAAATGCCTACAACTTTTACGATAGACGCTAATTGCAAAACTTTAAATATAATTGGAGGTCCAGCAGATGCTGAATATACATTATTTCATAATGATTTTCTTACTCCTACAAGCTTATATCAACTTCAAGATCCCACTATACCTTATAATGGAAATTTAGATCCTGTCACTGGGGATCCTATCAATGGATATGAACCGCTCACACCTGCCACTTTAAATGGGGCTGGGAGCGCTACTTTATCATATCAAAATATAGCAAGTGCATCAGAGGAGGCATTAAATGGCGTATTTATGTTATCAATAGCAGACCCTTCAAATAATAATATTACTTCTGTTTATGGTGCTATTGGGTATTGTGATATTGATTGTTGTATTAATTCTAAATTAGAAACTCTTCTGGATTGTTCTTGTGACCAAGAGTGTTCTTCCTATTTAGACACTATAAGTAAAATTTATTTATTACTTAAAGGTTCGGAAGTAAATGTTTTGGATTGTATACAAAGTTCAGAACAATATCAAAGAGCATATATTAAATATGCTAAAGCCAAAACAATGTGTAGTGCTTCGGAATGCAACTGTAACTGTTAATGGCATTTCAAGATTATATAAACAAACATTCTCTGCAGGATACCGGGGGGTATTTAACAGCTCCAGGTCAGCCGACAGGAAGTACTGTAGGTAACCAGCCTGATCTTAGATTTATATTACAACCTATTCACGGTAATTCTTCACTGTTTGTGGGAGGTACTGATCAAATTGATAGAGACCAATGGGGAGCTAATTTTACTACAACTTGGGAGACTTCGGTAGACTATGTTGAATGGTTAAATGGGACTGCAGAATCTACTTCTGATGGAATTAATATAATTACCTTACAGCCAAATGCTGGTATAGGTAGAAAGAGTCAACATAGTGGAAACGGCCCAAACTACATGGGTCCTCAACAGCATCTATTACTCGCAATAACTAGTAATGATACTTATAAAGCAGGGGATAATTTAGCAGATGTATTTGAATTTCACTTGCAAGGTGTTTTTAGATGTGAGCATTTTAGAAGTAATAATGATGCTACAACACTTTCAAACGCTTTAACAGGTTCTATTGCTACTTATCCTATTAACTCTTCCACCGGGACAGCCCCATATATAGATCATCGTAATAACACGGGTAATGGACCTACTGGACTGTTAGATTATTATGTTCTGATGATACCACTATTTAACCCTAATAATACTAATCAGTTAAATCCAAATCTAGGTGATTTTAACTATGAGGATGAAATGACTGGTGAGACTCTTAAATACTTTTCTACACCTGGTGAGCGGTTTTCTCTTGCGGGGGCTATAAAACTAACAGAGGCTACATTTGCAGACACATTATCTTCTAATCCTAGTTTTAGTAATTTAACGGTTAGCGACATGAGATCTCGTATGTTTATATCTTACGAGCCTATTCAAACAGGAGTTCATCATACTCAAAATAGATACGTAAGACCTCATTTTAATGGGGAGTATAATGCTATTGATTTAGGGGTGTCAGGACTGTTTGCTACTTTAAACGAGGCAGTTTCTGGCAATATATTTTCTAATCTGTTTGACTATGAAGCTAGCTCTTGGTGGAATTTAATAATAAAGGATACAGATACGAATGCTGTTCAACATATAGGTAATGTAAATTATAGTAATCCTCAAGGACAAGGCCCGAACACCCCTCTCCTGAATAACACTCTTCCTGCAATAGACGCATCAATGCATTGCTTTGGAAGTGCGCCAGCTGCATTGTCTTCTGGTAAATATATTGGGGGAGGAATTCTTGTAGATAGCTCTACAACTACTCCAAATCTTACATTAAAATCAGGAGTATCTTTAGATACTGATTATAGTCCAGAAAATACTTCAAGTGGTACAATTTATCCTGAATATGGGGGCTTAAAATTATTTCCTGACAATACATTAATTAAGGCAGGGGACTTTATGGGGAACACTCATTATAGACTAGTAAATATGTCTGTTCAAAATTATAATGAAAATACTGCTGGTATTGGACAGGGTGTTATGTGGAATTTTGATACACAATTTTGGGATGGAACTGATTGGTTAACTACAGAGGATAAAGATTTTGCTTCCGCATGGGTATTAGGTAAAGATAGAACAAATGCTACATATACAGGCTATGGAACACAGCCTAGTTTAGCAGTAGAATATACCCAACAGATAGGCACCACTCTTCATAATGTACAAACTAAGTCTGGGTATTCTCCATTATCTATCTATTTTAATCATCAGGTTATAGCGATACGAGGTGAGAGAAATGCTTCTTTTGATGCTCCTTATGATATGACCCCAACCTTATCAACTACAGGATCAGCTGGACCTTCTGCATTATATTATAATTTAGCAGGAATATGTTGGAGTGGGCTTGGAGCACCAGCTATTAACTATAGTACTGTAGATGCATCTGGATGCTCTGGGTCTTCAGCAAATGGAGAGATACACATTACTACAGATCTGTTACCTTTGAGTTTAGAGAATTCCCTTATTCAGTGGGTGCACCCTGTAGGACAGACTCTACCGACCTATGTTAGCGGAGCGGCTAATCATTCAGGCCCATATACATCATATGCTGGTTCTTCGTTAATAGGGAGTGGTAGTGTAAGTTCAGGTGCTACTGGATTAATAGCTGGATTACATACAATAACACTTACAGAACCTGTAACAGGGTGTACAGTAGTTGTAAATATAACTATTGCTGATGTAAGTGGTACTAATTTCCCAACCATATACGCAATGCCAGGTTGGCAGCAACCAACATGTGCGAATAACGATGGTATCTTAGCTGCATCTGCAACGGGAGGTGTTCAGCCATACACATTTAGTTGGACTGGACCTAATGGTTTTACAGCAACAAATACAAATGTAGCGTGGGGAGCGAGTATTCTGATGCCCGGTCTAGCGGCAGGCACTTATAGCTTATCAGTTGTTGATGCGGCCGGATGTCCTGCTACTAATAATCCAAAGACTTTTAATTTAGCTCCAGCTTCAAGTAATGTAGACGCTACTCTAGTTGGCAATAATATAAGCTGTAATGGTTTGACAGATGGTAGTATCACAATAACATCTGTGACTAATACAGGTTCGACTACCCCTTATCCTATACAAATAGAAATGACAGATCCAGTTGGCGGTATATCTACTGCGAGTTGGAGTTCTGGAAATGCTAATATAGTTTTTAATAATTTAGAAGCGGGTTCTTATTCGTTTATATTTACAGACCAGGAAGGCTGCACATATATAACTAGCGTTACTATTCTAGAACCTACTCTTTTAACAGTTACAGGTACTATTACTCTAGGAATTTGCTCTTATGATCAACACACTATGGTACTTTTTGGAAATGGAGGAACTCCTGGGTACTCTTATGCATATAAAGCCATAAATTCAGGGACGTGGATTGCATCTGCCAGTCCTACAATTTCAGGATTAGTTTCAGGACAATGGGACTTTAAGATTATAGATGCTAGTGGATGTGAGACCCTACTTTTAAATCAAGCGTTCGTTCATGGCCCTACAAGTTGGGCGCAAGGATTTATACCAATTACAATGCCTCTATGTAATGGAGATTTAGGGGAGGCATTTATAACACTTGTAAATGATGGTACAAATGTAGATACTAGCAACTGGTCAATAATAAATTATATTAATGGAACTAGCGTAGTGGCGGGAACGGTTACAGCGTCAAATTTTCAAGGAGGTACTGTCTGGTATAGCATTGTAGCCGGTGCAGGTACTTATGATGCAGTTTGGACAGATCAGGATGGGTGCAGTGGAACGTATACATATACTATAGCTGAGCCAGATGTTCTTTCTACTACTAAAGTCTTTTCAGATGAAGGGTGTGGGGCAGGGGGAGATGGGTCGATTGGATACACTACTATAGGTGGAACTCCAGCTTATAGTTATTCTTGGACTAAAGATGGTGTAGCTCTTGCAAACACGACGGATTCTCTATCCAGTTTATCAGCCGGTACTTTTATAGTTACTATAGTAGATACCCACGGTTGTACAATTACGGATACTACAATTCTTTTAGATAGTGATGTACCTGAAGATTTAAGTATAGCTGTAGAAGTTGGTCCTACATGTACTTGGTCTGATGACGGTACCTTTACACTTCAGAATACTATTGGAGATTTTCCATTTCAGTTATGGTTTAGTACAACAAGTGCTACTACAGGGTTTCTTCAGATAATACCAACAGCAGCAATTCCAAATACAGGAAATTATAATTATTATGATTCAATAGATTTAGCTAATTTAGTTGTAGATAATACATGGGTTTATCTCTCTAATTACACCAACATAAGTTTACCGGCTAATACTCCTTATTGGGTATATTTAGTAAGTACAGTAAATGGATGTGTTTCTGAGCCTACACAGGCCGGTCAAATACCTGCAAGTATATATGTACCTATGGTTTTATCAGCCGTTGTTACAATTCCAGGATGCTGCGATGAGTGTGGTGGGGAGATAGATTTAACAGTCACTAATGGCAAGGCTCCTTTTACATATGTATGGACAAGTACTGCGCCTCAATCTACCACTCAGTTAGCTGCGTATTTAGGGGCTACCACTGAAGATATTAATACTTTATGTCCTGGAGATTACACAGTAGTAGTTACCGACGCTTGTAATGAAACAGAGACAGCTATATATACTGTGCCTGAGACTCCAGTTTTAATTACAGATATACAATACGTACTTCCTTATTGTGCAGATTGTGATTGTGGTTCTATAACTGTTACTGCATCAGGTGGGGATGGAAATCCATTAGTATATTCTTGTAATAATGGTGTGCATTGGGTAGATACAGATCCAGGATCTACAGATGTTGGGCCAGTTATATTTAATATAGCATCTTATAATACCAGTACAGTTACTCCTGGTAAATGGGAGACAACAGGTTTTGGCAGTTTAGATGAAGGTATATATAGGATATGGGTTAGAGATCATAGTTCTTGTGCTGCACCTATGTTTGATGATACGATTGAAGATTGTAATCCAGGGGGGCTAAATACATGTGTTAACTTCTGCTCAAACTGCTTACCTTCTAGTTGTTATTCTGATTTTGTAGATATATTTGCAGATCACTCAGTAGCTATTTGGAATGGAGGAACAAAAGTAGAATTAGTAAGTGTGTCTACTTTAAATGTTACAATACTAAACCACTCAGGGCCTGCTATCACGGGAGGAAATGACGGATCTTTGACATTTGCTGTTAAAGAAGATTATTGGTGGGCTGGTATGGAATGGTATGTTGAGGTATTTGTACAAGAGCCTTTAACATCAACGCTAGTATATGACAGCGATTTTTCTTCCGCTACTTATGGAGATGTATGTTGTGATGTTCCTGGAACCAGCGCATGTAATATAGACTGCTGCGTTGACATTCCAAATGAGTGGGATGTGTTGGGGACAAGTGATGGTAATCTATCAACATGTACTCCTTCTGCATGTCCAGGAAATGCTAGTTCTTGGTGTCAGACTTTAACAGAAACATCTAATGGCGTTGAAATATGCCCCAACTTAGATGCCAATTTAGATTCTATAGGATATTATACATATACGCCAATACAAGCACAAATGGGTACATATGTACTATTTGATCTTACTCATATATCTATTGTTGCTCTGTTAGGACCTATCGCGACAGAAGCTATGGTTACAGTGAGAGTTACTAATAATGTGTCAATTGTTGATCCAACAGTTTATACTGGACAAAGCGGAAACACTATACTTGCACCGTTAGTAAATTGTGATGACTGTGCAGCAGCAGTTTTAGATAATGGTATGATAAATATTATTAACACCTTTGGGGCGGAAGATTGTGCTTGTGGATGCCCTCCAGGATTTTTTATAGATGAGAGACAGTATATAACAACGGGTACTGGTCTTGGTTTGTGTACTGATAATAATGGGATTACATATCCTAACGAAACATTGGTAGCCTGCTGGGGTCATAACGGTGGTCAAGCCCACTTTGAACTAGGATGTCCTCCAGGCATGGGATGCAGCTGGATAGAAGACACAATTACCATACTAAATCCTGATTATAATACATGTGTAGGGTTTTTAGAGACTCCAGCTACCGGCTATGGTAAATGTTACGATGCTGCGTCGGGTACAATTATGTCAGAAGCAGAGCCAGTGGCCTGTAATGATGCTGGTGGAGTGTGGAGACATACTTGGACGGGTGCCACTATATCTCAAAATATGCCTTGTTGTGTGCCTGGGACGGGACTTGGATGGGGTTATTATGGTGCTAAGTTATTTGGAGATTGGTCAAGTGGTTCGTGGAGTGCTCCAGTTCCTATAGGTCAAGATATATCTTTATTACCTTATACTACTATCAATGCATCAACTGGGCATTCAATTGTGCAAGAGAGTGGAGGGTTAACCATGTATACAGATAATAGTTGGGGAAATGCTATACCTGCATTTACTGAGAGATTAAAAGATATAGGCATATGGCCAGAATGGTTTACACAATATCCTAATAACACAGATAATCATTTCCCTATAAATGAATTTGTGGGGGTAACTATATGCACTGAAGAGCTACTTCAAGAAACGAATTTTATAGTAGGTTTAGCTGCGGACAGTGCGGTACAATTCTTTGTGGACGGAAAGATGTATCTAGATCTAACAGATTTAGAAACTACAGTCTATGAGATGTGGAATTTATTTCCTATTGCTCTAGAGGCAGGTACTCATACTTTAGAGTTTAGAGGTACAAATGCATCGGGGCCTGGCGCATTTGCTTTTGACCTTTATCCCTTTATGATTGGAAGTACGCCTACTGTATCATATTTAGCTGATCCTACTCTAACTGCTCTAGATCTACAAGGTATGGTAATTACAGATTATGCAGGTAATCCTATTTCAAGTGAACATTATATAGGTAAACTTTTACATACAACAGAAACAGGTTTAGTTGGGTATAAATGCCCCTCTAACAGCTTTGTGTCACCTTGTGGGGGTACATTTAGCTGCTCTACATCAATTCTTGTTGACATAGAATGTCCTAATTGTGAAGAAGAGTTAGAGGATTTAGTAGGATGTGCTGGGAATTTAATGAATCCAATATATCAGAAACTTTTAGGTGGAATGCTAGATGGAGACATGTTTAATAGGGACGCAAAAATAGTTTGGAGTGTACTGTTAATAAAATACTTAATAAAAAGATTTGCAGCAGGCTTTAGGGGGGCTTGCATAACTCCAGAAAAAATAGTAACTTGGACCCGATTTTTAGCAAGGATATGTCCAGACTGCGGAAGCAACATAAAAGATGATGAGGTGGTAAATTATCTCCCAGATCCAAATGAAGGCTCATCACCTATAGACGGAATAGATGGGGCAGATGATATAAACACTTTTGACTTTTAAATAAAAATAAAAAAATGGCAAACACTAAAATACAAAATTTACCTACAGCTTCACTAGCAGAAATAGCTAACACGAATAATTTTTTCTTGTACATGGCAGATTTAAGTAACTCTAAAGATGTAAAATTTCAAGCTAGAGATTTCTTTACTACTGTAAATTCTTCAGGTACCGGACTAAGTTTAATACATAGAATGTCTATTAATAATGTAAGTTTAAAAACCATAAAAGCTTTAGGAGATGCAATAAAAATTATAGATGCCGGCAGCGGTATTGAAGTATCTTTACTAGAAGCTAGTATAGATTTAGAAAATTGTAATAACGAAAACGCGTCTTTCATAAAAACTGTAGACTTAGGGGCAAATGTAGGAGACTCAACATTGTCTATAATAAATGGAGGTACTGGAGCTAATGATCAAGCTTCTGCTTTAGATCTAATAACTAATTCGTCTGGAGGGACAGTAAATCAGGTTATAAAAACTGATGGAACTTCTGCATCATGGGCGGGTATTAATTCTCTTATAACTGCAGGCGAAGGATTAAAGTGGAATACTGCAACAGCTCCATACACTTTAGATGTTAATTTAGATGATGTTACCTTTACGTCTAATATTACTTTTAATAATACTGTTACAATTAGTAGTCACAATTTAGGTATGGGTGCGGGATGGATATCTAATGACGGTAGTAGTGAGGGTATAAACATAGATAATTCTGGTAAAGTATTTATAGGTACCGGCACATCTATATTTAATGAAGCTTTAACGGTAACTGGTAATTTATCTTTTAATGCTGGAGGAACTCGTGCCATTAGTATGGGTGCACCTAGCACAGGGGCTGGAGATGAATTCCAAATATTAGGGTCTGCGCCTTCTGCTAGTAATCAAGCTGGGGGAGATATTACTATTAAAGGTGGAGTGGGTTCAGGAAGTGGAGCGGGAGGAGCTGTAAGTTTATACGCTGGTAATTCTACATCAGGAGATGGAGATATTAATATGTATGTAACAGACGCTGGTACTCAAACACAAGCATTAAAAATACATGGCTCTAATAAACACTTTACTGTAGGTAGTACAGGAGTTAATAATGGGGCTAAATTTGATATTCAAAACGATACAGCTCTTGCAGCTTGTTTAGAATTACATCAAAATGATACAGATGAGCCTTTTATAACATTTACAGGTACAACTGCTACAGATCAGACAAAAAGTTTGTCTACTGATGTATCAGTTGGAGCTATAACCGGACATATTAGAGTAAATGTCAATGGTACAGACTATTGGCTTGCTTATTATGTACCAAACTAATAACTAAATAATAACTAAATAATAACTAAATAAATTTAAAACGATGCCAAAAACAACAGTAACAAATCAAGAACTTGTAGACTTAGCAAATGGTTTACATGGAGTTAAAGATCTAAAAGGAGTATCCTTTGCACTTGTAGTAGCTAAAAATACAGAAACTATTAAAAAAGAGCTACAACATATTGATGACGCAAGTCAACCTACTGCAGAATTTTTAGGGGTAGCTAGTCAAATTCAGGCTTTATCTAAAGAGGAAGGTAAAGAAGAGGAAATTAAAGCGTTAGAAAAAGCAAATGAACATTTAACTGAAGAGAGGTTAAAACAGTTAGAGGAGATAAAAGAAGTGTTATTGGAGGAAACAACTGTTAATATACATACAATATATTCTAATAAACTTCCACAAGATATTACTGCGGATCAAATTATGAAAATAAATAAAATAATAATAGAGAATTAAAAACTATGACTTTAATAAAAGATAATGTAAAAACAGTAAATGTTACAGAGGATTTACTAAAAGCTCCTTATGGAATGCAGGGGGCAGATATCATTGCTAGTAGTATAAGAGCACAAGGGGCGTGGTATTGTATAATGGCTATAGAAGATAATACAACTTTAGACTGGACGGCTATGGGAACTACAACAGATGTAAATTGGGAACATCCAAATGTAGTATCAGATTTCGATTTAGATCTTATAACAGGTGTACCTTATTATGGAGATTTCAAAGCTATAAAACTAGTTGATGGTAAGTTAATAGCATATAAAAAATAATGACCCCTATAAATAATATGGGGTTAGGCCGTATTAGGATATGGCCAAATTATGCAGCATTAGCTACATATACTTTCTGTTGTTTTTTCGAAGTGTCTGGGTCAACAGGTCTTATGCCTTTAGCAGTTATTACAGATTTCTGTGATACTTGGGATTTAGATGGTAATGGAGATATAATGCCAGAAGTTGTGCCTTTACAGTCAGGGTGTTGGGATATAGATAGTAATGGTGATATAATGCCAGAAGCAGTTTAATAATATAAAAATAAGAAAATATGGCAACAAAAAATATAGTACCTAGAGCTGACAGTGAAGGGCAACTAGGAACCACAAGTAAATTTTGGTCAGCAGGATACATAGACAATTTCAATATTGGTAATTCTGCTGCAGCAAATTTAATATTTACCCCTGAAGCGGGTGACACAATAACTTTTGCAGCTGGTGCAAATGGATCTTTAACGATCACAACTGTTGATACTGCCGCAGCAGCAGCTAATATTGGCTTTGTTGTCGATGGTGCTTTTGATGTAGACGCAGCAGGAGCTGTTACTATTGACGGATCAGCAATAACAATTGGAGGAGACACTGATGTTGTCGTTGATATTGATGCTTCTACTTTAGATATTGACGCGAGTGGAGCAACTTCAATTGATTCTGGAGGAGCATTAAATATAACTACTACTGGTATAAACAGTGATATTTCAATCGTTTCTGCTCATGTTGCTGGAGTTGCATTACATGTGGACGCAAACAATAATGTAGGCTCTATAGTAGATATAGATGCTGGAATATTAGATATAGATTCAGATGGCGCTACTACCATTAATGCTGCTTCTACAGTTTCAGTTATAGGCGCTACAAGTGCAACTTTCGGAGATGACACTAAAACAACAGTTTACGATGGAAGTGGTAATCTTACTATTGATTCTATCCTTTTAGATGTAAATGCTGCAGGAGCAATAACTGTTGACAGCAGTTCTGGTATTTCAATT
>TARA_R110002096_G_scaffold378222_3_pt1 | contig 14017 bp, 10 predicted proteins | sample TARA_R110002096 | Tara Oceans TARA_R110002096 (sample SAMEA4397295) | marine metagenome | biome: Polar Biome; feature: [DCM] deep chlorophyll maximum layer (ENVO:01000326); material: water (ENVO:00002006), including particulate matter (ENVO:01000060) such as... | depth 35 m | reverse complement strand
TTTCGAGGAATTCCTTTAGAACCGCCTCTTGCACAAATTGTTATTAATATATTTTGCATCAATACTGTATTGAAATATGAAAAATTAAAAGTAGATACAAAAAAAACAAGATAGAAGGAAAAATTGGATTATTTAGTAGTTCAATTATTCGAAAGTAGTGCCCTAAGAACCCCTATTTTTAATTAATAAGTAAAGGATTCAGAGCTCTTAATCAATAAATCACCTTCAAAGCTCCCGGCAATACCTTAATTTTTAAATCAGTAGATGAGAGTTTGTGTTCTCCATCAACATGGTACTTACCTGGATTAATTATTTCAATGGTTTCTGCCTCAAAGCTTTCATAGTAATCTGATGCTTCAATTTGCTTATTAAAAACCTTGTAAATAATGTCAGGTGCAAGGTGAGGAGGAAAGGGTTTTAGCATGCAAACATTCAGTTTACCATCTAAAACGGATGCTTGTGGAGCAATCCAAGCATTGTTGCCATATTGTCCAATATTGGCAACGGTTAATAAAAAAACGGTAACTGTTTTTTTCTCTCCATCAATCACTATGTCAAATGTTTGTGGCTTGTAATTAAAGAATTCTTTTGCTCCTAATTGCATGTAGGCTAAAAAGCCTCGCTGCTTAGATTGATTGAATTTCTCGCTTACTTGAGCATCAAATCCAAAGCCGGCTGAAGCAACAAACACTTCACGGTTTATTTTTGCAGCATCAATTTTTTTGACATTGAACTCATTGATTCGTTGTATCGCTTTTTCAGAGTTTAGTGGAATTTTTAAATGCCTTGCAAAACCATTTCCTGATCCACAAGGAATAAGGCCTAAAGCCACATCAGTATGTACAAGCGATTTTGCTATTTCATTAACTGTTCCGTCGCCGCCAACTGCTATCACTGCATCTACCTTTTTTTCAACGGCTTCGCGAGCTATCTGAGATGCATGACCAACTTCTTGTGTAAAAGTGATGCCATAATTGGTCGTTTTTGGCATTAGACTTTGTACTTTTTCTACAATTCTAAGCTTCTTAGAAACCCCTGAAATAGGGTTAATAATGTATTGAAAGTGAAGCTTTTTAGTTGTTTTAGTATCCAAAATAAGTGCTTTTGTTTCCATTATTGTTTGGGTACAAATTAGTTAATTTAGTTGGCAAGGTTTATTTTTTCATGGTTTTTTGGTCTATAGAAAATGAGGAAAAAAACCATCGCAAACATCAATTCGAGCACTTCCCATCTTCTGCTTGAGTCCATGATTAAAATTAATCCAGTATAAGCTAAAAAGAACACAATATGGTGTGTGCGGGCAACTGGAATGGCAAATTGATTGGTTAAGTTCTGAACCCACATTTTTTTCTTGTACAAATAAGGATAAATGATGAAATAGATAAACAAAACTAGAAACATGATTTGAGAGAAAATCAATTTATTAACCTTGGTTTCACCAACAACAAGGTTGTGTAGATTTGTTTCTTTTTGAGCATTGTTTTCCAAGAAAAATTCATTCGATTCAACCCCAAGGATTCGCTGTCCCCAAGAGATTTCTTCTCCTGCACCAAACAAAAAAACCAGTCCCATAAAAAATACGCCAATTTTCCAAGTGATTGATTTTGAACTCCACAATTTGATCAGACGAATCCATAGAACAAGAGTAACAAACAGTAAACCCAATGCTGAAATATTTTCTACAAAACCATCTTCTTGAGCATATTGTGTGTCAAAGTAAATTCGATCTGTTTGATCAAGGTATAATCCAACGAGGTAGATTACAATTAGAAACGCGTAAGTAATTTTATCGAGTGTGGTGGTTTGTTGCATAAATCGCTGCAGTATTATTTGTTTTTTGCTTCGCTTTCTTTTTTCATTTTCATTAAGCCACAGTCATCACAATCGTGTGATTTAGTTTGTTTGATAACATAATAAACTAAATAAGCAATCGCGATTAAGCCAACAAATCCAATAAATATTTCTTGCAAAATCATGGGTTGAAAAAGATTTATTTTCAACTTCAAAATTAGTTATTTAAGAATAACTTTGATGCCTTACCATTTCAAGCTTTATGAGCATCTATTACGACCGAACAAACTACAGCGACCAAGAGCTAAGCGATTTATACAGGGCTTTGTTGAAACCTAGAATGATTGAAGAAAAAATGCTTGTTTTACTTCGTCAAGGTAAAATTTCAAAATGGTTTTCGGGAATTGGACAAGAAGCTATTTCAGTAGGAGCTACAACAGCTTTGAATCAAGATGATTACATTCTTCCAATGCATAGAAATCTCGGAGTTTTTACTGCTAGGAACATGTCGTTGGGAAAATTATTTGCTCAATTTCAAGGTAAAAAATCAGGCTATACCAAAGGACGAGATCGCTCATTTCATTTTGGTTCGAATGAAGATGGAATTGTTGGAATGATTTCACATTTAGGTTCTCAATTAGGAGTTGCAGATGGCATTGCTTTGGCTAACCTTATCAAACAAAATCAATCGATAACATTGGCTTTTACAGGTGATGGAGCAACGAGTCAAGGAGATTTTCACGAAGCACTCAATGTAGCTTCCGTTTGGAACCTGCCAGTCATTTTTGTCATTGAAAACAATGGTTACGGACTTTCAACTCCATCTTCAGAACAGTTTCGTTGCAAGCAATTTATCGATAAAGGAATTGGTTATGGAATGGAGGCATACCAAGTAGATGGAAACAATATTTTGGCGGTTAATTATCAAGTGAAAGAGTTGGCAGAGTCAATGCGGCAATTTCCTAGACCAATTTTATTAGAATGTTTAACTTTTCGCATGCGCGGACATGAAGAAGCTTCGGGAACTAAATACGTGCCTCAAGAACTGATGGATGAATGGGCAAAGAAAGACCCATTGATCAATTTTGAAAAGCTTTTGCTTGAACAAAAGGTATTGACCGAGGAATTAATTACCATAGAAAGAAAGAAAATTAAGGATGAAATTGAACGTGCCATTGAGCAAGCATTTTCTGAAGAAGAGGTTCAGCCAAACACCATAGAAGAATTGAACGATGTGTATGCTGCCTTTGATTTTAAACACGAAGAGAAAGCAGGAGAAACTCAAGAAATGCGATTAATTGATTCCATTGCCAATGCTTTGGACCTTGCTTTAAAAAGACATCCCAATTTGATTTACATGGGGCAAGACATTGCTGATTATGGAGGTGTTTTTAAAGCAACTGAAGGTTTGGTTGAAAAGTATGGAAAGGTAAGAGTTCGAAATACGCCGCTTTGTGAAGCAGCCATCGTTGGAAGTGCTTTGGGACTTTCAATCAAGGGCTTTAAAGCCATGGTTGAAATGCAGTTTGCTGATTTTGTATCTGAGGGATTTAATCAAATTGTCAACAACCTCGCTAAAATTCATTGGCGATGGGGGCAAAATGCCGATGTGGTAATTCGGATGCCAACAGGTGCCGGAGTTGCTGCAGGGCCATTTCACTCTCAGAGCAACGAGGCTTGGTTTGCCCACATTCCGGGTTTAAAAATTGCTTATCCATCAAATCCTGAGGATGCCAAAGGACTTTTACTAACTGCCTTTGAAGATCCAAATCCTGTTTTATTTTTTGAACATAAAGCGCTCTATAGAAGCATTAAGTCAGACGTTCCTGTTGATTATTACAACATTCCTTTCGGAAAAGCTAAGTTCGTTCAAAATGGGGAACAGCTTTCAATCATTACTTATGGAATGGGAGTGCATTGGGCCTTAAAAGCAGTTGAAGAATTAGAGATTTCTGCCAACATTTTAGATTTGAGAACGCTAGTGCCATTAGATTGGGATTCAATTGCAGAAGCAGTGAAGAAAACAGGGAGAGTGTTGGTATTGCACGAAGATACTTTGTTTGGTGGCCTCGGCGGTGAAATTGCTGCTAGAATAGGAGAGGAGTGCTTTGAATACTTAGATGCGCCTGTCAAACGATTGGCTTCAATTGATACTCCAGTTCCCTTTACTTCTACCTTAGAAGCAAACTTTCTTCCTGAAACTCGATTGAAGGCGACGCTGAAAGAGTTGTTGGAGTATTAGGAGGGTGAAGGGAGAAACAATTATAGCCCATTTTTCCAAGAACCCTAAATTGTATAAAAAATGCTATTTTTAGCAACAACTTTTGTTTAAATGAAAACTCATTGAGGGTTTTTAGAGGAACTGATGTTTTGTAACATGCTGAAAAAACCAAAAGAGCTATTATTTTGCCAACGCTAACTGTATATATTAGACTTAATGTGAATACTATAAAAAAACTAAATGGAATTAAGATTTATCGGACAAGGTTTAGACCCAACAAGTGACTCCACAGCAGGAAATTTAATTATTGATTCATTGATTGATGAAAAATTTAACTCTTTTAATGCGTTTATTGCATTTGTTAGCATTGGCGGCATCAACAATATTATTGACCAATTAACAGCTTTTAAAGCAAGGGGTGGAGCAATTCGTTTGTATGTAGGAGTTGACTTGAACGGAACTTCCAAAGAGGCTTTGGAGAAACTTATTGAACTGGAAATTGAAACCTACATTGTATTCTCTCCAAATAATATAATTTACCATCCTAAAATTTACGCTTTTGAAGGAGACACTTTTTCAAGAGCAGTTGTAGGTTCTTCTAACTTGACCGAAAGAGGACTTTTCCAAAGTATTGAATCTTCTGTATGTGTCAATTTCAATAATGAAGAGGATGAAATGGGAATTGAATTTATGGCTGATATTTATGAGCACTACAACAAGATAATGAATAATGAGCACCCAAGTTGTCAAAGACTTACTATTGAAGTTTTGGAAATTCTTGTCAATAGCAAAATCGTTTTGCCTGAAATAGTGAACAGGGCCAAATTCAATAAAATTAACCGAGAATTTGGCGAAAAAGATTCTGCTGCTTATGATGCGTTATTAAAAAGTTTCGGAAAACTAAAACCGAAAAGACCACCAAGAGGATTTAAGAAAGTTGTTTTCAAAGAGGAAATACTTGTTGAAGAAAATAAAGAAATAAATGTTGTAAACGAAACTATTGAATTACACGAAGGCTCAATGTGGATTGAAACAGGGAGAATGACAGGCGGTTCAAAAAATCAACTTGATATGTCTAAGAAGGGAAAGCATAACGGAGAACTTCTTCAAGGTAGTGTAGTCTATTTCGGATTGGATCCTGATGATGTTGATGCTTCAAAGAATATAGATATTCATTTAGGAGGAAAGATTTATAAGGTAAATCCTGTTTTCTATACCCCTGGAAACAGCAATTGGAGAATGCAATTGAAAGGAGTAACAGATAACGATGAGAAATTAACCGCAATATCTAGAATGCAATTAGGGCAAGATGGGGGTTTTGTGAACAAAATACTTTTGTTTACAAGGATTGACGACACAAACTACAAACTTGAAATACTTGATACAGACGACAGAGATAAGCTAATTGAAAATTCTTCAATTTGGGGAAAGATGGGGAACGAGACTACAGGCAGGGCTTATGGTTTCATTTAGTTGTATCGCCCCTAACTCATTCTTAAACCAAACCAAATCGTCTTTTGAATACTGCTTGCTAAATTCAGCAATCACAAGTTCAACCTCAGAAGCAGTTAATTTGTAAAGGGCAATAAAAAGCAAATCAATTTTTCTGACAGTTTCAAACTTGTTTTCGTTTCTGATTTCATTTTTTAACTCTAAATTCTCAAAGAGAGCATTCAAACGAACGTCATTTCTTAAAAGAGAAAACACAAGCAATGAAATATGATGTTTAATGGTGGCTTCACCACCATTAAAGTTTATTTTCCTTGTGGTTTGCTCAATGTTCGGAACAGGCATTTGGTTTATCACCGACTGAGTTAAATCAATCCCACTAAGTTTTTTCTTCAAGATAAAATCAAACACCACCGAATTGAAAAGCCCAGCCAAATAAAGCAAATCATTTTGGCTTGTGGTCAAGAACTGAACAGATTGCGATGCAGGAATAAATGGTAACACAGTTGCAATGCACGTTCTTGTGTTAGTTGCAGAAGTTAAACTTCTCCAAGCCAACATAAATTTCTCATTGTGGTTTTTAGAAAGCTGTTGCCACTTTTGAGCATTAATAAAAAATCTCGATTCAGGAAAATAATCTGAAATGGCTTTTTTTGATTCATCAATATTCACCGAAGATGACTTGTTCCGGTATCTCAACGCATCCGCTACTCCATTAAACCCTGAAAACTTTCCATCAAATTGGTTAAAGAATTTCCCCTCATAAATCGGTATATTATCCTTTGCCTTTTTCTTCGTGATAAATTCTGCATGACTTGTAAAGTGTACAATTCTTCCGAACCTCACATCCTCATAAATATTTTTGAAAAACGGGAAGTCATAAGAAACCCTTAACAGAAAGTCTGCTTCCATTTTATTTGAGAAGTTTGGAAGCATTCCAGTAAAGGGATTTAGTATCTTCAAACTATCATAAGACAATTCAATTTCCGATTTTGCTTTTTCAATTTTCGAAACTTCACTGAGGTTCATTAAAACATGAAACTTTTCAATCTTAGGATTACCCAGCAATAAAAAGCAAAATCGTTCTCTGCTATCAATATTGAAAATCTTTTTACGATTGATAAAATCATAAATCGAAACAACAAAATTGCCCTTTGTTAAGTACCTGAAAAGATTTTGATTGACTTGACTTGTTACAATTGCACTTTTCAAAACCAAACCGACAACACCTCTTTTGGTTTTCAATTTCACAGCAGCATCGGTAAACAAAGCATAAGTGTTCAACTCACCATTGTTTGACAAATTAAAGAACGAATTCTTCTTTAAATCTGATTTAGCTTTTTCAATTTCAAGTTTGAACTCTTTTGAATATTCCGCTAATAAAACATTGCTCAATTCTGTTTCTGTAATCTCATTTGTTCGGCTTGACTTGAAATGGTTTTCAGCAACTGTATTTGAATAGAGAGCATAAAACTTTTTTTCCTCAAACCTTATTTTCTCCCAAGGTGGATTTCCTAAAACAACATCATAGTTTTTCAGTTTGTCTTTGCTCAAACTGAGTTGTTCATGGTAAATGAATCCGCATGAAAAAACTTCAACCTTTTTTAATTCATCAACAGCAAGATCAGATTGCAATAAAAAGTTTGCATGAATAAATTTATCACTTAAGCTATTGTAGTATATCGGTTGCTTAATTCGTAAAAGCAAATTCAGTTTTGCAACCTCCAATGCCAAGCAATCCACATCAAAGGCAGAAATATTTAAAGCAATTGCTTTCAGCAATTGCAATTTAATTTCTTCTTCAATATTCCATTTTTCAAACAGAATTTCAAAGTAGTCTATGACTGCAATAATAAAATTACCACCACCACAAGAGAAGTCAGCAAAACTGATAGCAGTAATTTCTTTTAGAAATTCTTTGCCGACTCTTCCGAAATTTAATTCAAAAAAAGTATCAATAGTTTTTCCAGTAACGGACTTTGCAAAGTTTGCAGGCGTATAGTAGCTACCTAAATTGTTCCTATAATTCTTTGCCGTTGAAATTTTCGTTCCATTACTTTCATTTCCAGTTTCAATACCCAACAGGGTTTCGTAAAGCGAAGGAACATCAATTGATTCAATACCTGTCAAATTACAAAGGTTGTCATCAACCAATTTTGTCAGTCTTTCATTTGCATTATCAATGATTGCTGAAAATAAATTTTCTGTAGCGAATGAATTTTTCAACCAGTGATTAGTTGCAGAAACAATCTTACAATCTTCTCTTTTGGTATTGTTCTTTAAAAAAATAATTGAAGCGGTAAAAATCGCTTTCACTTTGAACCTTTCTTTATTGAGTTCAACAGGGTTAATGTTTTGCTGCTTTACAAAACAATTTGAAAGATGTTCTTTCAGAATGTAGCCGTATATCTCTAACGCCTTATCCATTGTGAATTTGTCCGACAGTTAAAGATTCATTGGAAAAATAAACCAATGGTTTGTTGAAGAAGCTCCTCTTATGATGCGTTTGAAGAATTGAAATAATTCGTTCAGTCAAATCAGTTTGATTATTCAGGAAAATATATTTTTTCCTTATTGATTCAATCAATTTTGAAAAATCAAAAACTTCAAACTTGTAAATTGAAATTTGCTTTACTCCCAACTCATTCAAAATAATCTTGTGAAGCAAGTCATTAAAATATTTCGCTTTTGTGCTTTTGAATTGAGAAACATTCTTTTTGATATAATCAAAAAGCGGTTTAGGGTTTACATCAAGTTTGTAGGACAAATCTTCAAACACACTTTCGCTACCAACCGAATAACCATTGATTGCTCTGCTTTTTGACAAGCAATTCAAATCAATACTTCCAGAGAGAAGCAAATCTAATTGCTCTATATTTACCTTCAAAGATTTTTTCTTGTTGAAGAAAGGAGATTCACCGACAACACTTTTCACTTCCTGCAATTCTTTTGAACAGAAGTTGTATTGCTTTCTGATTTCAAGTTCAATTTTTGATTCCAAGAAAAGTCGTTGATAATCGCTTTCAATATCTTCAAGGATTAACTTTTCAAGAAACGAATCAAGATTTTTTATTGCAGAATAATTGAAGTGTTGAAACTCAAAGTTTGGTAATTTCTTTTGCAGATATTTTTCTTTTAAGTCCAAACATTTCTTGCTTTTCTCAGCAATGAATTTTGAATCTAAAATATTTGGTGCGACAGGAATTTTGGAAATGTAACCCGCACTGATTGTGAATTTTGGATTGATTAGTTTCAACAGGAAGGTTGCAATCTTTGAATTCAAGAAGGCAAGGTGAGCATACTTATCTCCTTTTAAAACTTGAATACCTGGACCTGATGCAATGAAAACTTGATTCTCTTTCAGCATTCTGACATTCAAACCCAAAGTTCCAGTATCACTGTAAACAAGTTGAGTTGAAGGAATCTTATCAATGTTTCTTAATGCACTTCCCTTATTTGCTTTTATAATTTCCGCTTTTTCTCCCCAATGAACTTTGTAATAATTCAAGCCAGCCCATTTGCAGAACCCCCCGCCTTTGCTAACCAATTTCCAGTCAGGACTTCCATTGACTTCCCAAGCAAATTTTACAAACTCTTTGTTGTTTCCAGTTGAAGTTCCCTGCATTGGATTTGCAAACTCTGAATAAAGTTGAAGCCCTTGAATGTTTTCAAACCGATGTTCTAATTGATAGTTAAATTCAAGATGACTGTTTTTTAAAAACTGATTTTGGTTTAGCTCAAAAGTCAGTTCAGCAGAAATATTTTTTTGTGTTACTAAACTTTTTTTCTCTGCAATATTTTTGAACTTCAAATTGTAGAACCTTGTAGATTTTATTTCAGAGTTTCCGATAACACACAACGCAATATTAGTTTTCTCTCCATTAATATCTTCAAAAGCATTGCTTCCTAAATCAATACACTCTTTTAAAGTTTGATTTGCTAAAAATATTTTTCTGAAATCTTTGAGTGAGGACAAATACATCCAGTTGTTTTGCGACACAACTCCTAAAACATCTTTGTCATTCATCAACTGAATAGTTCTTTGAATAAAAGACACACACAAATCTCCTTTGCTTTCTGGATAGTTTGCGAGTAAATAATTTTTTAGTGAAGTATCCATATCTCGTTTGCCCATGAATGGAGGATTGGTAACGAACACTTTAGTCTTTTTCTCTCTATTGAGTTTCTCCAATTGAGTTTTGAAACTTGTTCTGGCAATTGAGTTTGAAGTAACTTGAGGATTCAAGAAACCTAATTTGTCATTTGCAACTCCACCAAATATTTTAATATGAGTTGATTTACTCGGAATGGCATAATCGCAAGCTTTAACAAACAAAGACAGTGAAGCAATTTTAGAGAGGTTTGAATCCAAATCGTAACCGACAATTGAACTATTCAAAATCGTATCAACAATCTTTTGGTTTGACCAATTCGGTTTTGACGTTTTGTAAAGTTCATAAAGGCGTTCAAAAGAATAATTCAGGAAATTACCGCCACCTGTAGCGGAATCAATCACAACTACTTTTTGAATATCGCTTTTATCAAAGCCAGACAAAGATTCATTCACTAAATATTTCACCATGTATTTATCAGTAAAAAACTGAGTGGTGAAAAGCAAATCCGAATTTTCAATTTTTGCGTTATTTTTTCCAATTCTCTTGAAAGCAAGTTTCTCCAAGTCCTTTTTCAAAAACTGATACGACCATGAAATAATATTATCAACATCGTCATCAGTTTTTTCAAAAACAATTTTCAGTTTTTCAAACACAGAATAAAGCAGCTCTGTATTAAGTTGAGGTGCTGTTGCAAGAAATATTTTAAAAATTTCAGGAAATCTTTGTTTGACAAGTTGAATTTCTGTTTCGAACTCAGAATGAAAATTCGTAAAAGATATTTCCACTTTGTCAGTTTTACTTTGCTTCTTTCTCAATGTGAAAGTTGCTATCAGGACAGAAAAATATATGCTCAAGTCCTGCAAAGGAATTTTCTTCTCCATTGGACTTAAACTTCCAATGAAGTATGCAATTAGACTTTTGATTTTCTGCTTCACAATTATTTCTGTTTATTATTTTTAGCGTAATTAGTTAATTGTTCATTAACAAGTTGTATCGCATCATAAGTAGTTTCGTTTGCACCATACTCTTTTAAAATTTTTTCAGCAGTATGTTTGACTCTTAACTCTTCCTCCGGCACGTCATAGTATACGGAAAGTTTTTTTAATTGCTCTGATGTAGGCAATCGCTCACCTCGTTCTATTTTACTTAATAAAGGAGAATCAATATCGGTTCCGACAGCAACCTGATGTAAAGTTTCTTTACGCTCATTTCTTAATTCTCTAAAAAACTTTCCAATCGAAATTTCTAAATTCATATTGTATTTTACAAAATAAGACTTGTCAAACTTTGTCAAAAATACTAAATAATTTCATACCTTTCCAAAAAAAAATCTTTTCCATACATCACAACCATACACATTGGCAAGTCTCTCTAAGCAGCCGCACAAGCCAAAACTTACCAAAGAGTATGGCTGCCTTAACGTACGGACGAAAAGAAAGTACGGGTTAAAATCATACTTTTATGGCTTTACCGTAAGATTAATTGATGATGCTATAAAAAGTAGTAATATAATTTTTACAGACGAAGTAATCTCAATAGATGAAGCTACTACATATTCAACTTTATCAACTAATTCAAAAATACCCTAAAACAAAGCACTCATCAAATCATCAATGGTCATTTGGTGAAAATAGGCCTCAAGTTTAAAGCTATTGAGCTTTTCTCTCAGTTGGTCTTGATCGTGAGCGACTCCTTGCAATGCTGCTTCAATGTCTTCAATAGGCTTGGTCCCAAAAAAATCGCCGAATATTTTAGCTTCTTGAATTATTCCTTTTTTAACTTCTAAGTTCATTTCTAAAGTTCCGCCTTTTGTTCTCACTCCTTGGCGAAAATTGTAGTTGGGAGAATGCCCATAATTCCATTCCCATTTGGCATATTTCTCTTCTTTTATTTTTTCAATCGCTTCAATGTCTTCCTTGGTAAATTCATAGGGTTTACAATCTTCGTAGCTCGCTAAAATATGGGCGATAATTTTTTCACGAAAGTCCTCCAAACTTATTTTTTCCTTCAAGTGCTCAGAAACATTGGTTACCCTTTTCGGAATAGATTTCACCGCTCGGTCTTTGTATTTTAACGGACTTATTTTCAATGCGCCACTCACATCTTTCATTTCTGATGAGAATAGAATCGTTCCATGGTGTAACACCTTATTTTTAAAAACGTGTTCTGCATTGCCTGAAAACTTTTTTCCATCAATGGTTAAATCATTTCTGCCTTCAAACTTTGCATCAATGCCCAATTGCTGAAGCACTTCTAAAATTGGTAAGGTGTAGCGTTTAAAATCTACAACCTCTGTATTTTCTCCAGTTCTAGTAAATGAAAAATTTAAATTTCCTAAGTCATGAAAAACTGCACCACCACCTGAAAGTCGCCTAACCACTTTAATGCCTTTTTCTTTCACATAATCTACGTTGATTTCTGCCATGGTGTTTTGGTGTTTCCCAACAATAATGGCATTGTCGTTTCTCCAAAGCATGAAACAATCTTCTTGAAGGTGTTTGAAAATATATTCGTCTGCCGCAATATTGAAATAAGGATCAATGGAATGATGGTTAATACAAAGCATTTTTATTTTCGAATTGAAGGTGTATAAAAAAAGCCACAGTAGACCCGTGGCTTTTTTAGTAGTATAATTTTAAATTGAAATTAAGCCATTGAAGTTACTTTCGGAGCAGCTTCAAGAATTTCATCGTTTGCATCGGTAGCGAATTTTTCAAAATTCTCAACAAATGCAGCAGCTAATAAACTTGCTTTTAAATCATAAGCATTTTTATCAGTCCATGTGTTTTTAGGATTTAGAATCTCCTCTGGCACATTTGGACAAGCTGTAGGCATTGCTAAACCAAAAACTTCGTGGGTATCATAACTTACATCATTCAAGTCGCCTTTTAAGGCTGCGGTAATCATTTCACGAGTGTATTTCAATTTAATTCTTGAACCTACACCATATTCACCACCAGACCATCCAGTGTTGATTAACCAAACATTCACATTGTGCTTGTCGATTTTACTACCTAGCATTTCAGCATATTTTGTTGGATGCAATGGCATAAAAGGTGCGCCAAAGCAAGCTGAAAATGCTCTTTGTGGTTCTGTAATGCCAGCTTCAGTTCCTGCAACTTTAGCAGTATATCCTGAAATAAAATGATACATTGCTTGACCTTTCGTCAATTTTGAAATAGGAGGCAATACGCCATAAGCATCGCAAGTAAGGTAAAAAATGTTTTTTGGATGTCCACCAATAGAACCTTCTTGAATGTTGTCGATGTGGTGAATTGGATAACTCACACGCGTATTTTCAGTTTTTTCACTGTCTTCGAAATCTACCTCAGTAGTTCCATCTATAAAATTGATGTTTTCCAACAATGCGCCAAACTTAATGGCATCATAAATTTGTGGTTCGTTATCTCTAGTTAAGTCAATGCATTTTGCATAGCAACCGCCTTCAAAGTTGAAAACAGAGTTGTCATCCCAACCATGCTCATCGTCACCAATTAATCTTCTATTGGGGTCTGATGAAAGGGTTGTTTTTCCTGTACCTGAAAGTCCAAAGAATAAAGAAGTGTCTCCATCTTTTCCAACATTTGCAGAGCAATGCATTGGAAGTACATTTTTTTGATGAGGCAAAATGAAATTCAAGGCAGAAAAGATTCCTTTTTTAATTTCACCGGTATAACCAGTTCCACCAATTAACAAGATCTTTTTTGTAAAATCGATTGCTGCAAAGTTGTGTTGACGCGTTCCATCAATTTTAGGATCAGCTAAAAATCCCGGTGCGCAGATAATGTTCCATTCAGCGTCGAAGTTTTCAATTTCTTCAATGCTTGGGCGAATGAACATGTTGTAGGCAAATAAGCTAGAATATGGAAATTCAGATACTAAGCGCAAACTCAACCTGTATTGCTCAGAAGAGCAAGCAAAAGCATCTCTAACATAAACTTCTTTTCCAGATAAGTATGCTGTTACTCGATTGTAAAGGTTTTCAAATTTTTGGCTGTCAAATTTGAGGTTGATGTTTCCCCACCATACAGCATCTTTAGTAATAGCATCTTCAACAATAAAGCGATCTTTAGGAGAACGGCCTGTAAATTCTCCGGTATCAACTGCCAAAGCACCTGTGTTTGCAAGTACTCCTTCGCCGCGTACAATGCTATCTTCAATCAATTGAGCAGGTTCTAAGTTCCAGTATGCAGCAGCAACGTTTCCTAGCCCTAATGCAGAAATAGAAGCTTTCTCAGCTTTTCTACCAAATTCATTCATAAGTTAAGTTTTGATTAATACGAAAATTTATTATTAGATTAATTTTTCCGTGATCATAGATTAATATACCTGCAAAGTTAGTTTGTTTTTAAAACGCATTGCTTAAAAAAATAGTATTTTTTCAACAGCTGTTTATAAATAAATTCACAAGTGTCCGAAAAAAAATATTTTTATAAAACGT
>TARA_R110002096_G_scaffold189092_9_pt1 | contig 14035 bp, 9 predicted proteins | sample TARA_R110002096 | Tara Oceans TARA_R110002096 (sample SAMEA4397295) | marine metagenome | biome: Polar Biome; feature: [DCM] deep chlorophyll maximum layer (ENVO:01000326); material: water (ENVO:00002006), including particulate matter (ENVO:01000060) such as... | depth 35 m | reverse complement strand
AATCCTCTCTCAAGCAATGGGCCACTTTTAAGGGGCAAGGTCAGTTTTCGGCACCAATGGACTGATCGGGGCGCGGGTTTCCGGGGGCTGCGCCACGGCCTGGACGGATTTCCGGCTGCACAAGGATGGCTTTACCCGCATTCTGGTTCAGAATATATCCATGTCCCGTCATCAGACGGGGCGGCTTTTACAGCGTCTGTGGGAAATCGAAACCTATCGCATGATGGCATTGCTGTCTATGACCCATACCGGCGACGTGGGCGCGCAAACCCGTGCGATAGAGCTCAAACTGGCCCGTCATGTGGGGCGAATGGCCAATGTTCATGATGAAGACAAGGAACAGGAACTGCTGGAAATTCTTACCGGCCTTGCGGCGGAGGTCGAACAACTGTCGGCCCAGACATCCTTTCGTTTCAATGCGTCAAAGGCCTATTACGCCCTGGTGTTGAAACGGATTGATAATATCAAGGAACAACATATCGAAGGCATTCAGAGATTGTCGAGCTTTATAGATCGGCGCATGGCCCCGGCGATGCGCACGGTGGAAAGCATGGATGAACGGATATCGATCCTGTCCCGTCGGGTCAACCGGGCCAGTAATTTGCTGCAGGTGCGGATCAACACCACGCTTCAGGCCCAAAACAAGGAACTGCTCAAATCCATGGACCGACGCGCGCAATTGCAGCTCCGGCTGCAGCAAACCGTCGAGGGATTATCGGTCGTCGCCATCAGCTATTATGCCCTGGGCATTGTGAAAATAGTTGCGCAGGCCGGCGGAAAAATCTGGCCTCTGCCCGATGCGACGGTGATCACCGCCGCCTGCAGTCCGTTTGTGATCGGTCTGGTCTATTACGGTATTCATCGGGTGCGCCGTTATGTGGACAAGGCCGTATAATCAGGTGATCTGTCGCCGGTCAGGCTTTGTGATCCCGCAGGATTTCGTGGGCGGCATTATGACCGGGTGCGCCGGTCACGCCGCCGCCGGGATGGGTGCCGGAACCGCACATATACAGCCCCCTGATCGGCGCGCGATAATTGCCGTGACCCAGCAGGGGCCGGGCGCTGAACATCTGATCAAGCGACAATTGACCATGCATGATGTCGCCGCGGGTGAGGCCGAAGGTGCGTTCCAGATCAAGCGGGCTTAACATCTGCCGCCCGACAATGCTGTCGGTGAAACCGGGGGCGTATTTTTCCACCTGGGCGATGATGACGTCGGCGGCGTCTTCCCGGTGACGGTCCCAGTCCACATCCGGATCAAACTGCTGACAGAAGAGGCTGGCCACATGCTGGCCTTCGGGTGCCAGACTGTCGTCCAGGGTTGACGGGATCAGCATTTCAATGATTGGTTCCCGGGCCCAGCCCAGTTCGCGGGCATCGCGGAAGGCCTGGTCCAGATAACGCAGGGTCGGGGCAATGACGATGCCGCTGGTCAAATGATCGGCCGTGGCGCGGTCCTGCTGTTCCAGACAGGTGAACTGCGGCAATCTGTTCAACGCCACATTCATGCGGAAGGTGCCGGAGCCATTCTTGTAATGGGTCATGCGCCGGGAAAAATCTTCCGGCAGGTGTCGGTTGTCGACCAGTTTTGAATAGAGCAGGCTCGGGTTCAGGTTGGAGGCAATGATGCGGGCCCGGTGTTCCTGACCACTTTCCAGCCGGACGCCGGTGGCGCGCCCCTCTTCGATGATGACCTCGCGGACCGTCTGTCCGGTTTCAATCTCGACCCCCAGCGCCTGGACGGCGCGGGCCATGGCCTGGGTGATGGCGCCCATGCCGCCGATGGCGTGACCCCAGACGCCTTTCTTGCCATTGACCTCGCCAAAGGCGTGATGCATCAGAACGTAGGCTGAACCCGGGGTCTGGCTGTCGGCATAATTGCCCACCACCCCGTCGAAGGCGAAGCTGGCCTTGACATGGTCATTTTCGAAATAGAGATCAAGAAAATCACCGACGCTTTTGGTGAAGATATCCAGTACGATCCGTTCGTCTTCCAGCGACAGTTTGCGCAGGCGGTTGCCGAATTTGGCGGCCTTGAAAATATCACGAAGCCCGCCCCCGACATTGGGCGGTGTTTCCAGCAGGAAATCGCGCACCAGATCGGCGACCATCTCAATATCGCGGCTGTAACGGTCAAGCGCCGCCGCGTCTTTTTCGGAAAAACGGGCGATTTCGGCTTTGGCGGCGGTATCACCCACCGGATAGGCGATAAAGTCGCCGTTCGGGTGGGGCCACAGGTTATTGACTTTCCGCTCGACAATCCTGAGGCCAAAGGCCGCAAGATCCATATCCTGAATGATTTTGGGGTTAAGCAGACTGACGGTGTAGGAGGCGACGGAATTGCGGAAGCCGGGATGAAATTCTTCCGTCACCGCCGCACCGCCAACCACATCGCGCCGTTCCAGAACCCTGACCTTATGACCGGCCCGGGCAAGATAATAGGCGCAAACAAGGCCATTATGGCCGCCACCGATAATAAGAGCATCCTGGGTCATGGGCGTCGTTCCTGTATGCCGGATTGGGATCAAGTGTTTTTTGGGTTCTTTCTGGTATTGTACGACTGGGGGCGGTTGTCAAGCTTTGCCGGTGAACATCTCCCGAAGACAGGGGCTTTGGGGAAAACCGTGGAAAGGGATTGTCATCGGCGTCGCTTCACGGTAAATTTTGCTGTAATATTAATACGCAACAGGAAAGCATTCCCATGGAAACTCGCGCCGCCGTCGCCTTCAAGGCCGGACAACCTCTCAGCATTGAAACCGTAACACTGGACGGGCCGCGCCCCGGCGAGGTTCTGGTGGAAATCAAGGCCACCGGGGTCTGCCATACGGACGCCTTCACCCTGAGCGGCGACGATCCTGAAGGGGCTTTTCCGGCGATCCTTGGCCATGAAGGCGCCGGGGTTGTGGTGGAGGTCGGCGAAGGGGTGAAATCCTTAAAAGTCGGCGATCATGTGATCCCGCTCTATACGCCCGAATGTCGGGAATGCGATTATTGTCTACACCCCAAGACCAATCTCTGCCAGTCAATCCGCAGCACCCAGGGGCAGGGATTGATGCCGGACGGCACCAGCCGGTTCAAGCTTAACGGTGAACCGATTCTGCATTATATGGGCTGTTCGACCTTTTCTAATTATACGGTGTTGCCGGAAATCGCCCTGGCGAAAATTCGCAAAGACGCCCCCTTTGACAAGGTCTGTTATATCGGTTGCGGTGTCACCACCGGCGTTGGGGCGGTGGCCTTTGACGCGAAGGTGGAACCGGGCAGCAATGTGGTGGTCTTCGGGCTCGGGGGCATCGGTCTGAATGTCATTCAGGGCGCGCGCATGGTCGGCGCCAACAAGATCATCGGCGTGGACATTAATCCGTCGAAAGTCAAGCTGGCGAAGCAATTCGGCATGACCGATTTCATCAACCCGAAGGAAACCCCTGATCTGATCGAGGCTATTATGGATCTGACCAACGGCGGGGCGGATTACAGTTTTGAATGTATCGGCAACGTCAATACCATGCGCCAGGCTCTGGAATGCTGCCATAAGGGCTGGGGCGAGAGCATCATTATCGGCGTCGCCGGCGCGGGGCAGGAAATTTCCACCCGGCCGTTCCAGCTGGTCACCGGCCGGGTCTGGCGCGGGTCGGCCTTCGGCGGCGCACGCGGCCGCACCGATGTGCCGAAGATCGTCGACTGGTATATGGACGGCAAGATCAATATTGATGACCTGATCACCCATAAAATGCCGCTGGATGACATCAACAAGGCGTTTGATCTGATGCACAGCGGTGAAAGCATTCGCAGCGTGATTGAATTTTAAAGATGGAACAGATTTCACAGCACGCATGCCACGGCGGCACATTGACCTATTGCAGGCACGTTTCAGAAACCCTGGGCTGCGACATGCGGTTCACGGTTTATGTTCCGCCCCACCCAGAGGGCGAGATCCTGCCCGCCGTCACCTATCTTGCGGGGCTGACCTGCACGGAAGATAATTTCACCACCAAGGCCGGGGCCTACCGGCTGGCGGCGGAACTGGGGCTGATGCTGATCGCGCCGGACACCTCGCCCCGCGGGGATGATGTGCCCGACGATGAAGCCTGGGATTTCGGCAAAGGGGCCGGGTTTTATCTCGACGCCGTGATAAGCCCGTGGGACAGGAATTTCCGCATGGAAAGCTATATCACCGGCGAGCTGAACGATCTGATCGCGGCGCATTTCCCGGTCGACCGGGCGCGGCAGGGCATTTTCGGCCACAGTATGGGCGGCCACGGGGCCCTGACTCTGTATCTGCGCCATCCGGACCTGTATAAATCCGTGTCGGCCTTTGCACCGATTGTGGCGCCGACAGAATGTCCGTGGGGGCACAAGGCTTTTGCCGGGTATCTGGGCGAAAACCGGGATGTCTGGGCGGAACATGACGCCTGTATCCTGATGCGGAGATCATCCCAGGCGGCGGCGCGGCCCACCATTCTGATCGATCAGGGACTGGACGATCCTTTTCTGGAAGCGCAGCTGAAGCCGGACCTGTTCGGCGAAGCCTGTTTTGCCGTCGGACAAAAGTTTAACATGCGACGTCATAAGGCGTATGATCATGGGTATTTCTTTATTCAGAGTTTTATGGAGGATCATCTGCGCCACCATAAAGCAATTTTGAGGGATGATTAGTTTCATTTTGAAATTATTTTGGATATAAAGGAAGTCGGGGTAGGGCTTTTGTAAAATATAATGCGTAACAGATGATATAGGATGGGATGGCATAACGGCATGACAAAGACACATGAGCACGACAGGCCGCATCTGGAGCAGGCCGACTGGGACCCGGTAGAGGCGCAAGAAATCATCGCGCCCTTTGTCCGTCTGAAAGGTGGCCTGATGGAGGCGCTGCATGGGCTGCAGCAGGCTTTTGGCTACGTGCCGCGGCAAAGCTATGATGTGCTGGCGGATGCTTTTAACCTGTCCCGGGCCGAGGTTTACGGCGTCAAAAGCTTCTATCATGATTTTCGTGACGCCCCGGCGGGGCATCATGTGATCGAAGTCTGCCAGGCGGAATCCTGTCAGGCCATGGGCAGCCGCGGGCTCACCACCCATGTGCAGAAAATGCTTGGTATTGAACTAGGGGAGACCAGCCATGACGGTCATTTCACCCTGAAAGCGGTTTATTGTCTCGGCAATTGCGCCGTTTCGCCCAATATTACCTTTGACGGAAAAATGCATGGCCGGGTGACAGAGGACAAATTTGATAAACTGATGCAGCGCACGGCGGGTCTGGCGAAAAAAGGGGAAAATGCATGAGCGATCTGATGACCCTCTATGTGCCGCTCGACAGTACCGCGCTCGCCATGGGCGCCGACGAGGTGGTGCTGGCCATCATGACAGAGGCGGCGGCGCGCCATCTGGATGTTGAAGTGATCCGCAACGGCTCCTGGGGCATGAGCTGGCTGGAGCCGCTGGTGGAGGTGGTGACCGACAAAGGCCGGATGGCTTACGGCAATGTCACGCCGGAAGAGGTTCCGGGCCTGTTCGATGCGGGGTTTCTGACCGGCGGAGAGCACGCGCTTGGCCAAGGCCTGACGGCGGAAATAGAGTATCTGAAAAGCCAGGACCGGTTGACTTTCGCCCGTTGTGGTCTGATCGAAGCCCTGTCCCTGGAGGATTATAGCGCCCACGGTGGCTTTAAGGGGCTTGAGAAAACCCTGAAAATGTCGCCCCAAGCGATTGTTGATCAGGTGACGGCAAGTGGTCTGCGCGGGCGCGGCGGGGCGGCGTTCCCGACCGGCATTAAATGGAATACCGTGCTCGGGGCCGAGGCCGACCAGAAATATATCTGCTGCAACGCCGACGAGGGCGACAGCGGCACCTTTGCCGATCGTATCCTGATGGAGGGCGATCCCTATTGCCTGATTGAAGGCATGATCATCGCAGGGCTCGCCGTGGGGGCGACGGAAGGCTATATCTATCTACGCTCGGAATACCCCCTATGTCGCGATATCCTGCATGAGGCACTGATTGAGGCGCGGGACGCAGGCTGGCTCGGCGCCGATATTCGCGGTTCCGGCAAGGCGTTCGATATCGAGGTGCGCATGGGCGCGGGATCTTATGTCTGTGGTGAGGAAACCGCCATGCTCAACAGCCTGGAAGGCAAGCGCGGCATGGTGCGGGCAAAGCCCCCCTTACCGGCGCTGGAGGGCCTGTTTGGTCAGCCGACCGTGGTCAATAATGTGCTCTCTCTCGCCAGTGTGCCGATCATCATGGATCAGGGGGCAGATTTCTATAAAAACTATGGCATGGGCCGTTCTCGTGGTACAATTGCCTTTCAGCTGGCCGGCAATATCGCCCGGGGCGGTCTGGTGGAAAAAGCCTTCGGCCTTCCCCTGCGCGAGATGATTGACGGCTACGGCGGTGGCACCCATAGCGGCCGGCCGATCAAGGCCGTGCAGGTGGGCGGTCCGCTTGGCGCATACCTCGCGGAAAGCGATCTCGACCTGCCGCTGGACTATGAAGCCTTTTCCGCCGCGGGCGCGGTATTGGGTCACGGCGGTATTGTCGTATTTGATGACACGGTCGATATGGCGGCCCAGGCGAAATTCGCCTTTGACTTCTGCGTCAAAGAAAGTTGTGGCAAATGCACGCCCTGTCGCATCGGATCGGTGCGCGGCGCGGAACTGATCGAAAAAATTCAGGCGGGTCAGGCGGTCGACGACAATCTCGCGCTGGTGAAAGACCTGTGTGATGTGATGGACAGCGGGTCACTCTGCGCCATGGGCGGCATGACGCCGATCCCGGTCTTGAGCGCCATGGATAAATGGCCGGCAGACTTCAGGAAAGACGGAGTTGAAAAATGACAGTGATTGATGAAAAAGATTATGGCACCCCCGCCGTCACATCGGATGTCACGGTTCATCTCGAAATAGACGGCAAGGCGGTTTCCGTCTCGGCTGGAACCAGCGTAATGCGGGCCGCGGCAGAGGCGGATACGGATATCCCGAGCCTCTGCGCCACAGATTGTCTCGAGAGCTTTGGCTCCTGCCGTCTGTGTCTGGTGGAGGTCGAAGGTCGGCGCGGAACGCCGGCGTCCTGCACCACCCCGGCGGAAGAGGGTATGAAGGTGATCACTCAGTCACCGCGCCTGACGACATTGCGTCGCGGCGTCATGGATCTCTATCTGTCCGATCATCCCTCTGGTGACGATCTGCCGATGCAGGATTTGGCGAAATTATTGGGGATGACGGAAAGCCGTTATGGTACGGACGGCCATAATCATCTGAAGTCGATCATCGACGACAGTAACCCCTATTTCAGCTTTGATCCCAACCAATGCATTCTCTGTTCCCGCTGTGTGCGGGCCTGCGAGGAAGTGCAGGGCACCTTCGCTTTAACGGTTGAGGGGCGGGGCTTTGACAGCCAGATTTCCGCCGGTATCGCGGGTGAGGATTTCCTCGCCAGCGACTGCGTGTCCTGCGGCGCCTGCGTTCAGGCCTGCCCGACCGACAGCCTGCTGGAAAAAAATGTCATCGAAAAAGGCAAGCCCGATCACAGCGTGATTACCACCTGCGCTTACTGCGGCGTGGGCTGCGGCTTCAAGGCGGAAGTGAAGGGGGGCGAGGTCGTGCGCATGACGCCGTGGAAAGATGGTCAGGCCAATCACGGCCACAGTTGCGTCAAGGGCCGTTTTGCTTGGGAATATGCCTTCCATGCCGACCGGATCACCAAACCGATGATCCGCGAGAAGATCACCGATCCCTGGAAAGCGGTGAGCTGGGACGAGGCCATCGCGTATGGCGCCAAACGTCTGAAGGCGGTGCAGGAACAATACGGCCGTAAATCCATCGGCGGCATTTCCTCCTCCCGCTGCACCAACGAGGAGGTTTATGTGGTGCAGAAACTGGTGCGGGCCGGGTTTGGCAATAACAATATTGATACCTGCGCCCGGGTCTGCCACAGTCCGACCGGCTACGGCCTCAATCAGACTTTCGGCACCTCCGCCGGCACCCAGACTTTTGACAGCGTCATGGATGCGGATGTGATTTTGGTGATCGGCGCCAACCCGACGGAGGCCCATCCGGTGTTTGGCAGCCAGATGAAACGCCGGTTGCGTCAGGGGGCGCGGCTGATTGTCATTGACCCCCGGGTGATTGATCTGGTGAAAACCCCGCATGTGGCGGCGGAGTTGCATTTGCCGTTGAAGCCGGGCACCAATGTGGCGATGATCAATGCGCTGGCCCATGTGATCCTGACCGAAGGGTTGGAAGATAAAGCCTATATCAAGGACCGTTGCGAGGATCAGGCCTTTGCCGACTGGTGCGCCTTTATCCGCGATGAGAAAAATTCCCCGGAAATGGCGGAACAATATACAAGAGTTGCCGCCGCGGATGTAAGGGCTGCGGCCCGGCTGTATGCCACCGGCGGCGGTCTGGACCATAAAGGCAACTCGGCGATCTATTACGGCCTCGGGGTGACGGAGCATTCGCAAGGATCGACGGCGGTCATGGGGCTGGCCAACCTGGCGATGCTGACCGGTAATGTCGGTTTCTCCGGCGTCGGCGTCAATCCGTTGCGTGGCCAGAATAATGTTCAGGGTTCCTGCGATATGGGATCATTCCCCCATGAACTGCCGGGCTATCGCCCGGTTGGCGACGAAGCCGTCCGCGGGTCCTTTGAGAAGGATTGGGGCTTGAAACTGGACCCGGAACCGGGTCTGCGTATTCCGGGCATGTTTGACGAGGCGGTTGCGGGACAGTATCGCGGCATGTATATTCAGGGCGAGGATGTGGCCCAGAGCGATCCGAATACCGCCCATGTGGAGGCGGCGTTGCGCAATCTTGACTGTCTGATTGTCCAGGATCTTTTCCTGAATGAAACGGCGCGTTTCGCCCATGTTTTCCTGCCGGGCACCAGCTTTCTGGAGAAGGACGGTACCTTTACCAACGCGGAACGCCGCATCAGCATGGTCAACAAGGTTCTGGAGCCTGTCGCGGGTCTGGACGAATGGGAAATCACTTGCCGCCTGTCGAGAGCCATGGGCTATGATATGCATTATGATACATCGGCAGAGATTATGGGTGAGATTGCGCGTCTGACACCAACCTTTGCCGGGGTCAGTTTCGACAAAATCAAACGCCAGGGCAGTGTGCAGTGGCCGTGCAACGCCGATGCGCCGGACGGCACGCCGATCATGCATGTGGATCATTTTGTGCGCGGCAAGGGCCATTTCGTGATCACCGAATTTGTCCCGACGGAAGAAAAGGTCACGCGGCGCTTCCCGCTGATCCTGACCACGGGACGCATTCTCAGCCAGTATAACGTCGGGGCCCAGACTCGCCGGACGGAGAATAATATCTGGCATGAAGAAGATGTGCTGGAAATTCACCAGCAGGACGCCGATGACCGGGGGATTCGCGACGGCGACTGGGTCAATATCACCAGCCGCATGGGCGAGACGACCCTGAAAGCCAGGATTTCAGACCGTATGCAGCCGGGGGTGATTTTCACCACCTTCCATATGCCGAAATCGGGCGCGAATGTGGTGACCACCGACAATGCCGACTGGGCGACCGACTGCCCGGAATATAAGGTGACGGCGGTGGAAGTCCGGCTGACCAATCACCAGTCAGACTGGCAGGAGGAATTCGATCATTTCTCGGAAGAGACCCGCCATATCGCTGAATAGATCTCAGATGTCTAAAATCTGCCGGACCCGGCTTTTCAGGTCCGGCAGAACATCGCTTTCAAACCAGGGATTCTTTTTCAGCCAGATGTTATTGCGCGGGCTCGGGTGAGGCAGGATGATCTTGTCCGCCCCGAACGTTTGGCCGTGGCGCACTTTTTCCGTGACCGTTTTATGCGCCGTCTTGCCCAGATGCCAGTCCATGGCATATTGACCGATGATCAGCGTCAGCGCGATCCGGGGCAATTGATCCAGGAGCCGCTGTCGCCAGTGGGCGGCGCATTCGGGGCGCGGCGGCAAGTCACCGGACTTTCCCGTGCCGGGGAAACAAAACCCCATAGGTAGTATGGCGAGCCGCGCCGGATCATAGAAGATATCCCGGTCAATTCCCATCCAGTCACGCAGCCGGTCGCCGCTCGGGTCATTGAAGGGAATGCCCGTGTCATGCACCCGCCGCCCCGGGGCCTGTCCCACGATCAGGATTCGGGCGCTCGTCTCCGCCTGAACCACCGGTCGGGGCCCGAACGGCAGATCGGCGGCGCAGATATTACAGGCGCGCACGTCTTTCAGCAGAGAGGGTAAGCCGGGAGGGGTCATGGACATAGTTCTCTTGTTGTGATGATCACATCATATCAAGAAGACCGTCTCACAACAAGGCCGTGGGCGGAACGGTTTTTTTTAGAAAATACAATCTTCTGGGCGCGATATTTTTCACAGGGAAAACGTGTGTAATTAAGAGAAAAATAACCAGAGACCTATTTGAAAAATCATTTAACTCCAGGGGGCTAGCAGAATTCTGTTGCAACGTGAGCGGTTGTAATGGGTTGTTTTGTAACGCTTTTGTCAAACTTCGAAACAAAAATCACATAGAACAGTTGTGAAATGGTCATATGACTTATCCATATTCCCGCCAACCCGAATGGGGGGACGGAATGAGGACCATTCCGTGTGTTCACAATTTTTTATGGATATTCAAAATGACAAATACACCAGATTATAATTCAGCCAATGCCGCCGGCGTTGCTTTCCTGAAAAGCCTGTTATGTTCTGCAGCCTTTGTGGGCGCTGCCCTGTTTATTGCGACGGACGCCCGGTCAGAAGACGCCGATATGGGAGCCTACGATGATGTGGCCCTGGAAGAAGTGGTTGTGACGGGAAAGCCCGTGGCTTATGCCAATAACGCCACGGACAATGTGATGCTGGAACAAAAGGCGCCGTCTGCCAGTGTCTTGTCACTGATTGATAATCTGCCGGGTATTTTTATAGCCGAGGGCGGCACCTTCGGGTCCGACGACTGGTCCACCACCATCAGCATCCGCGGGTTTAATGTCGGCCTGCAGGAACAGCAGATCGGCATGACCATTGACGGATTGCCGAATGGGAATTCAAACTATGGCGGCGGGTCGAAAGCCAACCGGTATACCGATTCAGAAAATATCGCCCGGGTTGACGTGTCACAGGGCACAAGTGATATATCTTCGCCGTCTCATGAGGCGCTCGGTGGCACCATAAATTTTGTCACCAACAATCCGAACGACGAAGCCGGGGCCACGGCGGCGGTAAGTCTTGGCAACAATAATGCACAGCGGTATTTTTTCCGCTATGACACCGGGGAAATTCTTGAAAATACGCATGCCTATATCAGTTATTCCCGCACCGACAATGACGCCTGGATTGGCAATGCCGGTTTTGCCAACCGCGACCATATTGCGGCGAAATTTGTCACGGAACTGGAGGAATGGACACTGACGGGGCGTTTTTCCTGGGACAATGCTCATGAAGATAACTTCCAGCGTATCAGTCTGGGACAGTTTGAGGAAAATCCGCACTGGGATCGTCTTACCGACACCCTGACGGGCATTCCCTATGTCGATCAGGCTTTCCGGGAATCCTGGTCAACCCTGCGGACCAATTACTTCACCTATCTGCGCGCCTCTTACGGCGGTGATAAACTGACGGCGGACATCACGCCTTATTTCCATATTCAGAAAGGTCGTGGGGACTGGGCGCCGCAGTATGTGGCCCTGATTGCTGATGGCAGCAGCACCAAACCTTCCGGTGTTCGGGACCTGCACACCGGCGCTGGCACCGTTTATGGCGGTTCTTTGGCCGGCGGCTATTCCTTTGTCGATGCGGCCGGAACGCCTCTCGCGCCAACAGATGGCTGTACAGCCCGTCTGACATTTCCTTATGGCGGCGGTGGCGCCGGGGACAACCCGGCCTGTTACGAAGCGGGCGCCAACCCGGCCAGCAGTTATCGCCACACCCATTATAACAAACAACGCCTTGGTCTGACCGCCAACGCGGAATATGAATTTGCCGAGAGCAACACCCTGAAAGCGGGTCTCTGGTGGGAACGGGCTGATCGTGACGAAAGCCGGGACTGGCATAAAATCATTGACCCGCGCACGTCTCATAAATTCGAGGAAGCCGCCTACTGGCGTCAGTATGACCGCAATTTCGTTACCAGCACCTTCATGCTTTATGCGGAAGATACCATTCGGCTGGACGATCTGACCGTGCGCGGCGGGGTTCGGAAGTATTTTGTCGATATTGATCGTAAAGACAATTTCGGCATTCAGAATGACTTCAGCAAGAACAGTAATTCCGACATTCTGTTCTCTGCGGGCGCCCTGTATAACGTCACGGAAGACCTGGAGGTCTTTGCCGGTTTCGCCCAGAATTTCGCCGCTATTAAAGACGGGGTGGTGGAAGGCTCTGCCGGGACAGCCAATGGCACAAGCAATGCGGCGGCCCTGGCGGCGATTGAAGCGATCAAGCCGGAAACAGCGGACAATTTTGACGTGGGTTTCCGTTATAGCAATGACTGGCTGCGCGCCAACCTGACCGGTTATTACATCAAGTTCAACAACCGTATCACCAGTATCGCCACGGGAGATTCTGTTGGCGGTATTGATTACGGCGAGGAAGTGGAAAGCATCTACCTCAATGTTGGCGGGGTCAAGTCCGTCGGTGCAGAGGCCAGTATTTCCGCAGATGTCAGTGACAACTGGAATATCTTCTCGTCCGTTACGGTTAATGACTCCGAATATACCGACAGCACCGGCAGCATTGTCAAAGGCCACAAGGTGGCCCTGGCGTCTGAATTTATGATGGTGGGTACATTGAGTTATCATAATGACAAGGGCGTCCGCGCCGGGGTGTCGGCCAAACATGTGGGCAAGCGCTGGGGCGATTTAAGCAATACGGATCGTCTGCCGTCTTACACGTTGGTCGATCTGTGGGCCGGGTATACTTTAGAAATGAACGGAATGACGAATATTGATCTTGGTCTGAACGTCAATAACCTCGCCGATAAACGCTATCTCGGTGGCGGAACTCCGGGCGGTTACTTCATCGGCACCGGACGTCAGGTTATGGCCACCATCAAGGTGGGCTTCTAACCCCGTCTGTCACCTGAAAATACGGGGGAAGCCTGATCGCAGGCTTCCCCTTTTTTTGTTTATCACAAGGATTAAATTATGAGCAAAATCACCCGCCGGGAATTTCATCTGGGCACCGGTCTGGCCCTGACAGGGTTGGCGGCGCTGGGCGCGGCAAAAGCGGCGGCGGCCGCGCCTTCCCCGGCCATGACTTCTACGGAGAAACCATTATCGCGGATTCTCTTTGGCTCCTGCTGTCATCAGGATAAACCGCAGCCGATCTGGCAGCCCATTCTGGAACGGGAGCCGGAGTTGTTTATTTTCCTCGGTGACAATATTTACGGCGACACCCGGGATATGGCGACCCTGAAAGCCAAATATGACCAACAGGCGCATAATTTCGCCGCCCTTCGCGGGTCGTCAGAGGTGATCGCCATCTGGGATGATCATGACTTTGGCGAGAATGATGCGGGCAAAGATTATCCTGAGAAAGCAAGATCAAAAGACCTGTTTCTTGATTTCTGGCAGGAACCCGCAGACAGCAGCCGGCGCAGGGCGGACGACGGGATCTACACATCGGCCCTGTATGGCCCCGCGGATCAGCGGGTGCATGTGATTCTGCCCGATCTGCGTTATAACCGCGACCCTCTGCGTACGGTGGAAAGCCGGGCCCGGGCCCGGGAACGGGATCTTGCCGGACTTGGACCTTACCTGCCGATCGCCGACAAAAATCAGACCATGCTCGGCGAAGCCCAATGGCAGTGGCTTGAGCAGCAGATGCAAATCCCCTCCCGGATCAAGATCATCGGTTCCAGCCTGCAATATATCGCCACCCAGCCGGGGTGGGAGGCCTGGAGCAATTTTCCTCACGAGCGCCAGCGTCTGATCGATCTGATCCGTAAATATCAGGTGGAAGGGGTGATCTTCATCAGCGGCGACACCCATTGGGCGGAACTGTCCTGCCAGACCGAGGGTGTGCCGTATCCCTTGTGGGACA
>TARA_R110002096_G_scaffold278213_1_pt1 | contig 14048 bp, 7 predicted proteins | sample TARA_R110002096 | Tara Oceans TARA_R110002096 (sample SAMEA4397295) | marine metagenome | biome: Polar Biome; feature: [DCM] deep chlorophyll maximum layer (ENVO:01000326); material: water (ENVO:00002006), including particulate matter (ENVO:01000060) such as... | depth 35 m | reverse complement strand
TAGAGTCTAGAGTGGCGATTGAATTATGCCATTGAGCAGCCGAATAAATGGGCGTTGTATTCCTTTTCCAGCTTATATCACCATCAGAATATATGTACAAAACATCGGGTGAAATGAAATGGACTTGATTACCCTGCAAAAAAGTAAATTCTACATTTTTAATATTTGCAATGGAATCGGGTAAGAGGTAAGCCAAGGATGTATAAGATCGTCGCAATAATGTATCACGTTTCAGGTAGCCAAAATCATTCTGCCCACCAACAAAAATGGTTCCATCCTCATGTTTTGCAAAGGACAAAGCAGCTGAATTTTTTTCCATTCCGATATTTCTCCAGGAAAGCCCATCCGATTCCTGTATTCCATATCTCGTATTACCAAAATATAGCATTCCATCATCAGCCCGAGTTATTCCCCACGTCTGCCTGGCACCTGCAAACTGTCCTCTTTGATACGTTTCAATGAATGGAAACCCAGTTGGCTCAGATGGCTGAGCCAAGAGAAGTTCTGAGCCGAATTGGTTGAGAAAGAATAAAAAAAATAAAAAATGACTTTTCTTCACAATAACTATCAGTGTAATTATAATTCATGTGATGTAAAAACTAAGCTACGGGTCATAATTATTCAGAGAAACCAAACCCTGTTAACGAATCTAAACTAACAAATACGTTGTTTGCAACCGTAATAAAAATAACTTGTCCGAAAACTCAATCACCCTTTAGGCAATGATTCTTAAAAGTGAATATAGTTTATAATATCAGATTTAAAGAAAAAATTATTTCACAGAAAATTATTCTAATAAGTAAGTAGGAAAGTAATACCTAATACAACCCAGAATCTTTTCATTGGGATTCATCATACCTCTGAATACAGTATCAAATTGATTGGGAAATAGTGTTTAAAAATCCTATCTCAAGTAATCGCTCGCGTCATAAAGAACAAAAACCCCATATCAAATGAGGTGTCTTAATTGTTTACTTAACGTCAATATGATAGTTCTCGTAATTGGATGAATTGAGAATTAAGAATTAGAGATGTCACCTAATTCTTAATTTTCCATTCTACATTTTGAATTTATAAAGGCAGTTTACTTAATAAGAGTCAATCTTTTAGTAAGTATAGAACTCCCTGCCTGCAAGCGATAGATATACATTCCTGAGGCTAGATTCTTGGCATCGAAGTTTACAGTATGTCGACCGGCAACTCGGTTTTCGCCATTAATAAGCGTAGCTACTTTTCTACCGAGAACATCGAATACTTCTAAAGTAACTTTACCCGAAGTTGGCACTCCGAAGTTAATAGAAGTGCTTGGGTTAAACGGGTTCGGATAGTTTTGTTGAAGTTCTACTAAATTTGGTATTCCAAGTTCATCTTCTGCAGACAAACCATGGTGTGACACGAATACTTTGTATTTAGTAGTAGTTGTTGAATCAATACTTATATACTCAAATGGAGAAGTAGGTTCTCTTAAAGATGTAGAAACGAAGGATGAACCTTCAAAATCAAAATCTAAAGTGATGATTCCCATGTCAGAGATATAGGAAACTTCGTCCGTTTCTGTATTAACGAGTTTAACTTCTACTAAACCAAGGTTTTCCTTCTCCACAGAGAGGGTCAATGTATTAGGTACATTCAGTGCCTCTAAATGAATATCAAAGCTATACTCAGTACCAACTTGGAATGGCATAGCTTGAGTACTCATTGGTGGTCCATCTAGAAAGGAAGTGGATATAGATAGTGATGTATCGTTAAGTGAGGTAAGTGCAAAAGCATCATATTCATCCAAAAACTGGCTTGCCAAGCTTTCTTCAAGCATGAGAATATTTGCTTTGGAGAAAAATGTTCCATCAGAAAGAATAAATTCAATTTGTGATACAGGTGCTTCTTTCTGGAAAACACCTCCAGAAGCTTTCACAGAATCTGTAAACACCAATTCTGGATTTTCTGCTGTCGCTTTAATCCAAAATCCTTGCCAAGGGGCAATTTTACCATCAGGCAGCGTTCCAGTGATTCCATTCCAATTGAGGTAAGCACCTTGCCCTGCGCCAGCAGTATCGCTCCAAACATAGAACGTATTGCTGATGTTATTTTTTGTCCAACCAGTAGGGGCGTCCCAGTCGATTGTTTCTGCATATGGGTTGCCAACTAAATTCCAGCCAGTTACTTCACCATCGCTAGGAGTTGTGTATGCTAGGTTAGCATTGGTAGTACCAATATGTGGTGGCAAGCTAGTGCGTAATTGTTTTGGGAAAGTCTCTGGAGTTCCGTCGTTATCATCATCAGCAAAAACATACACCGCAAAACCTTGTCCGTTGGCAAGTGGCTGTGCCATAGAAGTAGGAACTTCCCAGCTCTGAGTATCTGCATTCCAAAGGTAAACGTTGGAAGTATCGGTAGTTACGTTTGTTCCTGCAAAACCTTGTGTGCGAATGGTTGAAAGAAGACTGTCAAGTGTCGCTCCCTCAACAGGACTAGCAAATAACCTCCAACCTTCGGTACCTGTAATTGCCAGTGTATTGTAATCAGATTCTTGATGGAATGGATATCCAAAACCTTCATCAATAGACCATGTTGTAGCAAAATCCCAGTTTGTGTAGGTTGCTCTTTGGTACATTTCTGCGGTGGTAAAGCCAGTTATCCCATCTGAGCTTCCATTATCTACTGCAATATTTACACCACTAGATTCTTTATCCCAAAAACTGCTTATCACTTTGCTGTTCGAATAAGCATAGGCAATAAATCCCGACGGATCAAAATTACTGGTCACTGCCCCTGTAGAATATGAATTCACAATGGTACTATCATTAGAACCAACAAAACCTCCAGCAGTAAAAGTAGAATGTACATTTCCTCTTGAGTAACTGTAGGAAATGTTACCTTTATTGTATCCTACCAAACCACCACTTGTATTACTTCCATTTATATTACCTGTTGAATAACTCTTTGTTATAGAACCTCTGTTACTGCCAACAAGTCCTCCAGAATAGAGGCTTGTAGCTGTTATATCTCCAGTCGCATAACTATTTATTATCGTGATATAACTACTACCAACAAGACCCCCAACTTCACTAGTCCCAATAACTTTAGCAGAAGAATAACTATCTCGAACAACCGTCGCAGTAAAAGTGGATCCTATTAATCCACCTACGTCCCAGGTGCCAGTAACCGATCCTGTTACAAAAACATTAGTTATGGAATCCCCATCCAAATCACCTACGAGACCGCCGGTAGATCTGTCCCCTGTTATATTCACATTCGTAAGTCCAAGGTTTGAAACCGATCCTCCTCGGATAGTACTAAACAGTCCCACATCGTTATCGTCAGGACGATTGATAAACAACCCATTTATTTCAAAATTATTTCCGTTTAAACTACCTTCAAATCGGCCATTTGGGAAAGCGATGGGTACAAAGCCAGCTCCTGAATTCCAATCACTTGTGGTGGTAGCATCAATATCATTAATGAGTTCGTAATGAGCGCTTAAGTTTGTATTCATTGCTTGGAGATGCTCTAGGGTAGAGATTTGGTAAGGAAACTCCTCAGAGCCGAAACCACCAGCAAAAACACTTGAAGGCACTGCTTCAGTAGCAAATTTTTCTACACTTTCTCCTTGGTTAAATACATCGCTTGGAGTAACTACTACACTTAAAAAGTAAGCTTTGTCTTCTTCTTGAATTACATAAGAAACAGAATCTGCACCCTCAATAATCTCTTTTGCTGCACCTGAAGCATCTTTAGAACGATACCATTGTATTTCAGATAGGTATTCTGGATCGTTATCGGTATCAGTGAAGGAATAAGAAACACTAAGAGTATTTCCTACTTCAACAGTTCCTAAAATGGATAGATTACTTACAACAGGAGCATTTGTGGTAGGGGTTGCAAAAGCTCTTAGAAAAGGGTATCCATCGCCATAAAAAGGGTGCAAACCCCATACGGCTTTGAGATCCCAATTCGAAAAAGTATCAATTGTTTTTACCTGAGAAGTGGTTTTGCCTGTTCCAGCAGCAGAAGTGGCTTGTCCACTTGTTTCCGTATCCCAAAAACTAACTGTTACTGAACCACCGATTACCTCTCCAACTAATCCACCAAAAGTACTCGTGCCATTATCAACCGCACCAATGGAATAGCTATTAGTGATAGAACCTTTGTCATTTAAACCTACTAAACCACCAGATTGTGAATTGCCGTTGACATGAACTTTTGCAAAGCTATTGATTATACTTCCACTATTATTATGGCCAACTAATCCACCAAGAGCAATGCCACCTTCTATTTCACCGATTGAATAGCTTTCAGAAATTGAACCAGTGTTTTCACCAACTAATCCACCAATATAGCCGTTTGATTGGATTACGATACTTTCGGCAGAGCTTTTTGAAATGGAACCGCCATTTTTTCCAACAATTGTACCTACTATAGTATCACCTGTTAAATCTGCACTAGATATCATAGTGTTGGTTATTTCTGCAGTTGAGGAAGTAACACCGAACAGACCAATCATTTCTTCAGAAGGACGATTTATTGTAAGACCAGATATAATGAAATTAGCGCCATCAAAACCACCTGAAAATGTAACGTTGTCATTACCAAGAGGAATGAATCCTAAATCACCATTCCATGTAGAAGTAGCTGAAGCATCGATGTAGTTGTTGAGTATGTAATACGAATCTAGGCCAGTGTTAATGTTTTGCAATTGTTCTACTGTTTCAATCTGAAATGGATCCTCTTTGGTTCCTAATCCACCTGCAAATATATTGGCAACGCTTTGAGTTGTGGATACAAAAACGGCTTCTCCAGCGCTAGTTACATCATGAGGAGTAATTTCAACACTAATGAAATGAGCTCTATCAGCGCCTGTTATTGTGTAGGTTGTGTCAACTGCGCCAGTAATTAAAACTCTGTCTGTTCCAGCTTCGTCAGTTGAGCGGTACCACTGTATTTCTGGCACATATTCAGGGTCGCTGTCTGCATCAAAATAAACGTATGATAGTGTTAAGGTGCTATCTACTTCAATGTCTCCAGAAATAGAAAGACTGGAGGCTATCGGGGCATTAGCAGAAACTTGAAAATCTTCAAAAGCACGTAAAACAGGATAGCCATCATTAGAATCCGTTAGTGTTGCCCAAACTTCATAAATATCCCATCCTCCTTGAATATACGTAGAAGGAGAGGTCATTTCAGCGGTGGTTTTGCCTTCTCCACCAGCAGAGTTTGTAAGTCCTGATGTTTCTATATCCCAAAAACTATTAACAGTCTTTGCACCATCACCAGAAGTGCTTCCTACCAAACCTCCTTTTGTGCCACCACTTGTTACATTACCTTTAGAATAAGAATTGGTAATAACTCCACCGCTTAAAGCAATTAACCCACCGGCATCTCTATTAGATGCAGATACGTTTCCTAAAGCGTAGCTGTTTGTGATGTTGGGAGCGCCTCTACCAACTAGCCCTCCTGAATATGTACTTCCTGTAACTCTTACATCAGCAAAACTATTATTAACTGAACCTAAAGCACGGCCAACTAACCCTCCTGTAGCATTAGAACCAGAAACTCTACCTGTAACTGAAATATTAGTTAATGTAGTAGAACGTGTTTCCCCAGCTATTGAACCAGTAGTTGAAAGCCCAGCAATATCGACGTTTGTTAGATTAACATTCGAAATGGTGTTGTTTTGGGTGTAACCGAAAAGCCCTACATATGAAGACCTATCAATAAAAAGGCTGTCTATGGTGAAATGCTGTCCATTGAAATTACCTGTAAAACTATTTGAGCTACCCGAACCAATAGGTTCAAACCCATCTCCAGAGTTCCAGCTTTTTGTTTCCGCCGCGTTGATGTCATTAATAAGAATATAATGAGCACCAAGATTGTTCTTCATATCCTGAAGTTGCTGCAGTGTACTGATTTGATAAGGATCAGCTTGTGTTCCTGAACCTCCTGCAAATTGTGCAAAAGAGCTGGAACTAATAAATAAAAAACTGAGAGTAAGAAGTGTGGTTAGTATTGTCCAATTTTTTGGAGACAAAATAGATAGGAGTCTTAACATAGAAAATTGATGAGGTTAGGTAAATACATAATTTCTAAATGGTAGAAAAAATGATTCAGTAATGTCCTTTAATAATAGTAAAAATTGTTAAATGTAATAGGGTTAAGGCTTAAGGTGTAGGAAGTAAACGATAGATTAAGAAAAGAATTAGAATTCTATATTGATGAGTGTAATCATCATTTCTAGCAAAAAGAGTTTTAGAGCCTCCAAAACCTTTCCTCGTAACGATGAGGATTGACTCAGGCCAGTCTATGCTGCCCCTTACCCCAGCTCTAAATTAGGAACCAAACTTTCATAACTGAGTATTAACTGATAAATCGTTATTCGGGAAAGTGAGTAAATCAGTGAATTATTTAAAAATTGGAAAGCAGACCGTATTAGAATTTATCGATAATAAGCCGATGAGTTATAGCTCATCTATCGCATTTTACGTGATTTTATCGTTGCCCGCAATGCTCATGATAATAATCACCATTGCAGGAACTGTTTTTGATGATGAAGTGGTAAGACAAACACTGATTCATGAAGTGGAAAACCTCTTTGGTGGTGAAAGTGCCAATGCAACTGAGAAAGTGTTGGAGAACACTCTAGATGTTGGAAACACATTAATCGCAAAGATAACTGGGGTAATAGTTCTGATATTTAGTGCTACCACAGTTTTTATTTCACTGCAAGATGGTTTAAATAGTATTTGGGGAGTAAAGGCAAAACCAGAGAAAAATTTTATAAAATTTGTGCTAAACAGGTTGCTCTCTTTTGCTATGATCATCAGTATAAGCTTTATACTAATTGTTTCATTAGCACTAGATACAGCAGTGGCATTAATAAATGAAAACGTTTTTGTGGGATTCCAAGATGCACCAATTCTGCTAATTAAGGCTTTCAACTTTGTACTTTCATTTTTTCTAACATCAGGTGTCCTGTCTGTCATTTTAAAGGTGCTACCTGAAGTTCATACAAAATGGAAAGATGTTTGGGCAGGTGCTTTTTTCACCACAATTTTATTCACTATAGGTAAATATCTGATTAGCATGTATTTGTCTGGTAGTTCTCTGGGCTCAATTTACGGAGCAGCAGGTTCATTAGTTCTACTCTTAATTTGGGTGTACTACTCGTCCGTAATTCTACTTTTAGGTGCTCAATTTACAGTTGAATATTCTCGGGAAAGAGGGAGTTTAATAAAACCGTACAGCCATGTAGTAATTGTTAAAGAAATTGAAAGAGAAGAGGGGAGCGTGAATGAAAAAAAGTAAATTCTACTTTGGACGGCGGTATCAGTAACTATAATAAGTCTACTAGATTAATGGCTGTGTATTACCTGATCGAAAACTTTAAATGGCTAACGGTTTTCAAGAAAAGGAATGATTTCATCACTCAATAATGTAAAGATTGGATCTTTATAACTTCTTCTAGAACTTGTATTAAGTGTGGAAGATGTAAGAACAACTACAGCGTCTAACTCAGGAATGATGAATATATATTGGCCTCCGTTTCCCCAAGCAAAGAAAGTCTTATGCCCTCCAATTTCTTGATTCCACCATTGGTAACCATAACCATAGGGATTAAAATTGCTAAAAGTATAGGTCTTAAAAGATTCTTGAATCCAGGCAGGAGATACTAACTGTTTACTATTGTAAACTCCATTATCGAGTATGAGTTGTCCAATTTTTAACAGATCAGTTGGCTTTAGAGAAAGGTTGTTTCCACCCATATAATATCCTTGTGGGTCTTTGTCCCAACCCCCAATTCTGATGTTCATCGCATTAAACAAATATTCTTCGGCAAATGCTTTTGTAGTCATATCGCTTGCCTTGCTGATAATAACAGACAGCAAATGTGAAATACCTGTACTGTAAACCATTGTCCCTCCAATATCCTCAGTGAAATTTTGGCCTAACGCGAACTCAATCCAATTATCACTAATTACCCATGCTCCATAGTTTCGAGAACTTGTTGAGCGTAATCCAGCCTGCATACTCAGTAGGTTTCTAATCGTTATAGATTCTTTTAAAGAATCGGGATGTTCATCAAAGTAATCAGGGAAGTATGTTTTAATTGGCTCATCAATAGATGGAATGAATCCTTTTTCAAGAGCAATACCTGTTAGTAACCCAATTATACTTTTAGAGGCCGACTTTATATTGAAAGGGTGGTTTAAGTCTCGGTCATCAAAACCCTCAGCTGCCAATACATTGCCTTTTTGTTGAATAATAAGTGAGCGAACGGTCGGTATATCGTCAGCGTTTTGAACGATGCTTTCCAGGATTAGGGAATCTGGTTTCTGTGAAACGGCGAGTTCGGTGCCAAACAGAATAAAAAAGAAAGGGAGTAAAACATACTTATCAATCTTGATGCTCATAAATACTGTAAGTTATGTGGGTAGAAGGTTTATGAAAAATCGCAATGCGATAAATTCTCTGATAGGATAGGAATATGTAAATTACCCCATTCCATAAAATTCAGCTTTTTCTTTATGGTAAGGCACAAAAACCTTTTTAAGGCTTTGATGCTCTGGAAGGTTTAATTCTGCGTCGGTTGTTATTATATCGCGAGCTTTCTCTTTAGCATTAGCTAGAATAAATTGATCTTCTACTATATCAGCGACTTTAAAATCAGGAAGCCCACTTTGCTTCGTTCCTAGGAAATCACCAGGTCCTCGAAGTTTTAAATCAGCTTCGGCTATCTTGAAGCCATCGCTGGTTTCTTCCATTGTCTTAAGGCGAAATGCGCCATCCTTACTAATCTTCACGTCAGGCATAAGTATACAGTAGCTCTGGCGCTCGCCACGCCCAATTCTACCTCGTAACTGATGCAGCTGTGAAAGCCCAAACCGTTCGGCATGTTCTATAATCATAATAGAAGCATTTGCAACATCAACCCCAACTTCAATAACCGTAGTTGATACTAAAATTTGAATCTCATTTCGAATGAATGCCTTCATCACCGCATCTTTTTCATCCGATTTCATTCTTCCGTGAAGTAGCCCAATTCTAAAATCAGGAAACCGTTTCTGAATTTTTTCAAACCCAGCGGTGGCGTCTTTTAAGTCCAACGCCTCAGATTCCTCTACTAACGGGAAAATGATATACACTTGTCCGCCGTCAGTAACCTCGCTCTCCACAAATTGATACACAGAATCTCTTTTCTTTTGTGTTCGTATAGCGGTTCTAATGGGTTTTCTACCAGCTGGTAGTCCTTTTATAATAGAGATGTCTAAATCTGCATAAACCGTCATTGCTAACGACCTAGGTATTGGTGTGGCGCTCATCACTAAAATGTGAGGATGTTCGCCCTTATTTAGCAACTCAGCTCGCTGCTTCACTCCAAAGCGATGCTGCTCATCAATTACAGCTAATCCAAGGTTAAAGAACCGAACGTCCTGCTGAATGATAGCGTGAGTGCCAACAACAATGTGGCAGTTTCCACCTTCAATATCAGTAAGCACATCCATACGGAGTTTAGACTTTTGGCCACCAACTAGTAATCGTACATGGATTCCCAAACCTTCAAGCTGTGTTGTAAGTGTTCTATAATGCTGTTCAGCTAAAATCTCAGTAGGGGCAAGAAATGCGGATTGAAAACCACTGTCAAGCGCCATCAGCAAAGCCCCAATGGCAACAATGGTTTTTCCGGCGCCTACATCGCCTTGAATAAGTCTATTCATTTGACGGCCCGAGCGCACGTCTTTTTTAATATCGGCTAAGGAAGTTTTTTGACCCTCTGTAAGCTCAAAAGGTAACAGTTCATTAAAATAAGTGGAAGTGAAGTTCCCAGAAGAATTGAAAACATGCCCATTTTTACGTTCTTCAATTGTATGGTGGATTTTCTCCATACTCATCTCAAAAAGAAAAAGCTCTTCAAACTTAAAGCGCTCTAAGGCTCGCTTCCTTTCAATGTGAGTATTTGGGAAGTGAATCATCTTATACGCTTCCTCCCTAGATGGAAAGTTATACTCCTTAATAATAGATGTCGGAAGAAAATCAGTTAGCGTAGTTGCATTAATAAGTTGCTGAATCCAGCCGCTAACTATTTTACTAGTAAGTCGGGCTTTACTGAACTCTTTATTACTAGGGTAAACTGGGACAATTCGAGAGAAGGTGTCAATATCAGATTGTTCTGAAATTTTATCCACCTCAGGATGAGCGATGGTTATAGATTTTCCAAAACGTTTTGCTTGACCGTAAAAAGCAACGAGGTCACCTTCCGTAAAAAATTTCTGAAAATAAGAACTGCCTCGAAACCATACACCCTTCAAACACCCAGACTCGTCCTTAATAGTAACTTCTAGTCTTTTGCTTTTCTTGAAACCCACCATTTGAATAGAAGTAACTTTACCCATAATAGTAACCTCTTCACCTGAGCCTAAAAGATGACCGATTTTTTGATTGTTACTGCGGTCTATGTAACGTCTAGGGAAGAAATTAAGTAAATCATTCTCAGTTCGAATGCCTACTGATTGTAATGCTTCGAGCTTCTTTGGAGTAAGATTATGTAATTTGGAAATATTCAACTGATATAGTGATATATATCTACGGTTATAAATAAAACAATAAAAGAACTAATAAAAGGTAGTTTAAGGTATTGTTAGTGAATTATATGAGTTTTTATGAAATAATATGAAGAAATATTTTGTACAAATGACCAAATGTTCCCTATATTAGCAAGCTCTCGATTTGATGGCGATAACCAAACAATGTGAACCGTGCCAACTATACAACAACTCATTAGAAAAGGTAGAAAAAGTAAAGTTCGAAAAACAGCATCCCCTGCTATGCAGAGCTGCCCGCAGAAACGCGGTGTTTGTACTCGAGTTTACACAACTACTCCTAAAAAGCCGAACTCAGCATTACGTAAAGTAGCTCGTGTTCGATTAACAAACGGAATAGAAGTTTCGGCCTACATTCCAGGCGAAGGTCATAACCTGCAAGAGCATAGTATTGTTTTGATTCGTGGCGGACGTGTAAAGGATTTACCTGGTGTTCGTTACCACATCATCCGTGGTACACTTGATACTGCAGGTGTAAGCGGACGTACCCAGAGCCGAAGCTTGTACGGTACAAAGCGTCCAAAAGGATAGTAAACAAAGAATTTTAGATTAATCGAGCATGCGTAGAAGAACAGCAGAAAAACGAGACGTACAACCAGATCCAATATTTGAGGATAAAGTTATAACTCGTTTTGTAAATAACTTAATGCGGGATGGGAAAAAAAACGTAGCCCGTAAAATTGTGTATCAAGCATTTGAAATTATAGAGGAAAAAACTGGAGAGGGTGGATTGGATATTTTCAAATCAGCTCTTCAGAATGCAACTCCAGTGGTAGAGGTTAAGTCTCGCCGTGTTGGTGGTGCTACCTATCAAGTGCCAATGGAAGTTCGTCAAGAACGAGGCGTTGCTTTAGGGATGCGTTGGTTGATTCGTTCAGCTCGTAGCCGTAATGATAAGTCAATGTCTTTGCGTTTATCTCGCGAGTTGATTGATGCTTCCAATAATGATGGCGGTGCAGTTCGTAAGAAAGATGAAGTACACCGTATGGCAGAAGCGAACAAAGCATTTGCTCATTTTAGATTTTAATAGATTTTATCAATAGTTATGTCAGAAGTTAAAACAGCACACGATTCCCAAGTTATAGACCTAATGCGCCGCACGCGTAATATTGGTATTATGGCGCATATTGATGCGGGTAAAACTACTGTGTCTGAGCGTATTCTTTTTTATACAGGCCGTTCTCACCGTATTGGTGAAGTACATGATGGCGCTGCTACTATGGATTGGATGGAGCAAGAGCAAGAGCGTGGTATTACTATTACATCTGCTGCTACTCACTGTATCTGGAAAGATCATAGAATTAATATCATTGATACTCCAGGTCACGTAGATTTTACAGTAGAAGTGGAGCGTTCTTTGCGTGTTCTTGATGGTGCAGTATTTGTATTGTGTTCAGTAGGGGCGGTGCAGCCTCAGTCTGAGACAGTATGGCGTCAAGCTAACAAGTATAAAGTGCCTTGTATGGCATTTGTAAATAAAATGGACCGTACGGGTGCTGATTTTTACAATGTTGTTGGTCAACTTGATTCTAAATTACACGCAAATCCTATTCCAATTCAGATTCCTATTGGAGCTGAAGAGCATTTTGTAGGCGTAGTTGATTTAATTAACATGCGTGGTATTGTTTGGGATGAAGAGTCTTTAGGTGCTAAATACGACGAGATTGAAATTCCTGCTGAGTTGACTGAAAAAGCTGCTGAGTATAGAATTAAGATGCTTGAAGCTATTGCTGATCATGACGAAAGCTTGATGGAAAAATATCTGAACGAAGAAGAGATTTCAGAAGACGTTATACTCGCAGCTATTCGTAAAGCTACTATAGCTAAGGATATTACACCAGTTATGTGTGGTACTGCATTAAAGAATAAAGGTGTTCAAGCGATGCTTGATAGAGTTATCTCTTTCATGCCTAGCCCTCTTGATGTTCCTCCAGTAATTGGTATTGATCCAAGAACGGATAAAGAAGTTGTTAGAAAGGCAGATGTAAACGAACCGTTTTCAGCACTTGCTTTTAAAATTATGACTGACCCTTACGTAGGTAAGCTTACTTTTACTCGTGTATATTCTGGTCGTTTGGATAAAGGTTCTTATGTTCTTAACTCATCTACGGGTAAGAAAGAGCGTATTGGTCGTCTACTTGAAATGCATGCTAACGAAAAGAAAGATATTGATTTTGCACAGGCGGGCGATATTGTAGCGGTTGTTGGTGTAAAACAAGTTTATACAGGTGATACATTTTGTGATTTAGATAACCCAGTTATTCTGGAGCAAATCACTTTCCCTGAGCCGGTTATTAAATTGGCAGTTGAGCCAAAAACAAAAGCTGATAGTGATAAACTATCAACTGGTTTACAGAAATTGGCTGAAGAAGATCCAACATTCCAAGTACGTACTGACGAAGAAACTGGTCAGACTACAATTGCGGGAATGGGCGAGCTTCACTTAGAGATTATTGTTGATCGTCTTAGAAGAGAGTTTAAGGTTGAAGCAAATGTGGGTGCTCCACAAGTTTCTTACCGAGAAACCATTACTAAGCCAGTTACACATAGAGAAACATACAAAAAACAAACTGGTGGACGTGGTAAGTTCGCAGACATCCAGTTTGAAATTGCACCTATATCTTACTTCGATAACTACGAAGGAAAGAAAGATAGAATAACTGAATCTGAAGGATTTATGTTCATCAACGAAGTAGTTGGTGGTAACATCCCAAGAGAATTTATTCCATCTATTGAAAAGGGTTTTAGAGCAGCTTTGGATAATGGTATTCAAGCAAGCTATCCAGTTCAGAATATAGCTGTTCGTTTATTTGATGGTTCTTATCACGATGTGGATTCGGATCAATTAAGTTTTGAATTAGCAGCTAAGCTTGGTTTTAGAGAATCAGCTAGACGCGCTAAGCCAGAATTATTAGAACCAGTAATGAAAGTGGAAGTATCAACTCCAGAAGAATACATGGGTGATGTTATTGGTGACTTGAACAGTCGTCGTGGCCTTATTCAAAGTATGGATTCAAACAAAGAAGGTGCTGTAGTGAAAGCTAATGTTCCACTTTCTGCAATGTTTGGATATTCAACAGACCTTCGATCATTGACTCAAGGTCGTGCAGTGTACGCTATGGAATTTGAAGAGTACACAGCAGTTCCTGATAAGATTGCTCAGGAAATCATCGAAAGTCAATCATAAAGAATTAATTTAAACTGAGATAAATCATGGCAAAAGAGACCTTTCAGCGGACGAAACCGCACGTAAACGTAGGTACAATTGGACACGTAGATCACGGTAAAACTACCTTGACTGCAGCTATTACCACAGTAATGGCTAAGACCTATGGTGGAGTAGCACACGCATTTGATCAAATTGATAACGCTCCAGAAGAGCGCGAGCGTGGTATTACTATTGCTACCTCTCACGTAGAGTATGAGACAAACAACCGTCACTACGCACACGTAGAT
>TARA_R110002096_G_scaffold50152_1_pt1 | contig 14050 bp, 15 predicted proteins | sample TARA_R110002096 | Tara Oceans TARA_R110002096 (sample SAMEA4397295) | marine metagenome | biome: Polar Biome; feature: [DCM] deep chlorophyll maximum layer (ENVO:01000326); material: water (ENVO:00002006), including particulate matter (ENVO:01000060) such as... | depth 35 m | reverse complement strand
CCGCCATCATTTATCCCTTTGTTTTACGTTCGGAGTATGGGCAAATTACACACGGCAACGCGCCGAAAAGCAACTGCTAGGATTTTTTATCGACTGCTAAACACTGCTATTCGCCTGTATTTCTCTTGCGTGCTCGCAATCCCGGGCGGAATCCGACACCACCAGCATTTCGGCAAGTCGACTGTAGCTTCGCCAGCGAGCCAGGACCGGCCTGAAGCCAATATCGAGGTCCCGGATGGCATGCCGGTGGTCGATCGCGACCACGAGCGCAGCGCTCGCCATAACGGTCCGCCAAACCATGACAAATACCCGTTTTCGCCAACGCGTCCGGGTCTGCGAGCGCAGAAAATCACAATGGAAATACAGGTGTGCGCGCTCATCTTCCACAATCTCGAGCAATTGATCGCGAAGCCGTGACGGCGGCAAGCGCACGGCCAGCAAGTGGTAATAGCAAAGGCCGACGACTTCCGCTGCCAGCAGCACGACGACCTTGAGTCGCAGGCCGATCAGCCGCCGGGCAAACACGAAAAGGTGTGCGGTCCAGTTGCTGCGAATCAGTGTTCCGCCAAGTAAGCGCACACATATCGCGAGGATATTGGCGTGGCGATGCTCTTCCTCGACGAAATACGCCATCGACGTACCAAAATGGTTATTGAGACCGGGTAGTGAATTGCAGAATGACTGCGCGACAATAGTGCCGCCACCGGACTCGCCAAGCTGAAAAATCGCCAATGATCGTGCCAGCGAATCCGGCAATGCCGAATAGTCCCGGTCCTGTTCCAGCGCCGGCAATGACCGGCGACTGCGCTGCATGAAGAAGTCTTCCCATTCCTGCCACGTACGATGTGCAATGCTCATCAGCCTCCCCTGTGTGTGCCAGCTTTCTTTGTACGCAGCGCATCTGGCAATCCAGGGGAGAAATTGTGGCTAGAAAATGGCAGCGTTAGCCGACGGCTGCCAGTGTTCGGTCACTGCTTTCGTCTGCAGGCTCATCGCAGGCCAGTCCGATCTTCGCCTGATTGATTTCATTGAGAACGTCGGCAAGCGTCGTGCGCACCGGGCCACCCTCGCCCTCTTCCCGCATGCGTGCACGAACATCCTGTTCCCACATCTGCAGAATTCGTCGCCGCAATGCCGGGCTGAATTCCTGGTGCTTAGCAACTGATGATGGCGAGCCGAAGAAAGCCGGCGGGTCGGTCAGGGCCTTTTCCAGGTCGGCTGGAACGCTTCCGCGCAGGGGCCGTTCATCCGGTAGCGGAATTTTGGTTTCTGCGTCGTCCTTAACGAACAAAATGTCGCACGATGTATCCGCAAGCACGGGCTCAGCCGTAACCGGCCGCACCAATCGCTCCCAACGTGTCAGGCTTCTTGCCCCCATGACGATCAGGTCGGCATCCAGTTCCTGTGCGACGTCGGGAATGGCGTCCGACGGGTGTCCTTCGATAACCCGAATACCGTCAGTATGGATGCCCAGAGTCTCCGCAAACCTGCGAATCGACTGCCCATGCAGGACGGCAACTTCCTTGCGTTCGCGCTCGAGCCGGGCATTCAATGCCGGGGTGCTGATTGCAGCAATCATGTCCGGTGCATAGGCGGCGTAAAGTCCCATACCGGATGGTACCTGGTAGACATGTACCGCGTGGTTCGCGGCCTTGAGCTCACCGGCGAAAGTTTCGGCTGTCCGAAATACATCGTAGTCGGCTGCCGTGAACGGGTCCTCATTGTCAGAAGTCATGCCAACGGCGGTCATGACGTTGGCAATATTGGAGCGTCCGCTGGAAACGAACCAGACATTTGTTGGCGACTGACGAATCAGGTCCCAATCCGTATTGCGGGTGAGACCCATCAGATAGTTGTGGTCGCGAGATTCCTTCATGACCAGGTCGGGCTGCGAGTCCTGAATTTTGCGCAGGATCGCATCGGTACGCGGATGGTCCCAGCGTACATCCTGATGCACGGTCACACCCTCGGACTGCAAACGCACAAGCATTTCGGCGAGAAGTGCGGCTTCCTGGTTCGTCACTCGTTGTTTCTCAGCCGTGACCGCCGGGTCAGGCTGGAACATCCCCTGCTCGAGTGAAGGATCATGGCAAACGTGGAAAAACTCCAGCTCGCAGCCACTCGCTTTCGCCAGCTTGAGAGCCCGGGAGATCAACCGTGATTCGCGTGGTGAATTTGGTTCAATCAGGTCCGAGCTGATAACCACCAGTACTTTTTTGAGAGTATGTGGATCAGACACTGTCGATTCTCCTCTGTTGCCAAACGAAGCAGCAGGGTAACATAATCGTTGCGATATCGCAACGATTGCGAGAGAGTCGCTCCCTGCCCTGTCGGGCGGTGGTCCTACATCAGGCGAGCCAGCCGAACACTCCCCCGGTCACGCCGGCATAGATCGCGGCATCGAGGAAGCTTTTCACTGTCGTCGACCACGGGCGTGCGAACCATATGCTTTCCTGAACGTAAGCCAGGCCGTAAGCAATAAAAGTGACGGCGCTTGCGATTCGGAAATTCGCCATATAGTCAGCGTCCGCTGATCCGAAGCGACTGACAAAATAGGCGCACAACACTGCGACAAACAGGTTGTATAGAAACATCATCACCAGTTGCGGGCCCATGTTCGGTACACCGGACGGCAAGACGGTAATGAATGCGATGGGTCCGTCTTTCATTTTTTGTTGAATCTCGGGACTTTGCATATCTGACTGATCGGCGCAGTGTGGCACGCTGTACTGACCCGGCGACAACCCCTTGAGCGCGCTTCGAACACCCTCCTCGTCTGCGGTCTTGCTCCAGTCGGTTTTGTGCCATGGCATTGCCATCCAGATAACCGAGCCCGCGATAAAGACCAGCACCGCCGTGGCAAGAATCGGTTGCCACAATGTCATAATGCTCATATCCACTCCCCTTGATGATGAACCTAAGGTATAGCAGAAACCGTGATACGAATCCTGCCGTTGATCGTTGCAATCCTGCCATTTGCGGGCATTACCGCGGCCTATTCGCTTAACACAGATGCGGGCGTGCTGCCGTCCTGCATACCCTACCTGGAGGGCTGTACGTCGATCAGTGCGACCGGTCGTTACCCACCGGGCAGCCTGGTTTTTCGGGCGGCACTATTGCCGCAGGCAGGCCTGCTGCTTGTATTCTGGTGGCTGGCGTACGAATGGCTACGACAAACACGACCGGCGTCAGCAGGCTTCCGCCGCGGTGTCTTTCTAGCCGGCTTAATTGGCGCAATTGCACTGATCGTCTACGTCACGTTTCTTGGCAGCAAGATTCCGTTTTACGAGTTTATGCGCCGCTTCGGCATCTACTTTTATTTTGGTGGGATCGCCGTTGCTCAGATAATGCTGACGATCGCACTCCGTCCTTCGCGCTTGCGTAGCTCAATGTTGCTGGTGATCGCAATGCCTTTCGTTCTTGGAATTACCAACCTGCTTCTAAAACAGTTTATCGCCGAGTTCGATCGCTTCGAGAATACGATCGAATGGCTTGCCGCACTGCTCATGCAGATCTGGTTTGTGCTTTTCTATTTCGTCTGGCGCGAAACGGGCGTGACGCTTACTGTGCGAAAGGATTCGACCAGCGCTCGTTAGTTGTGACAGATTCGTCGGTCAGCGCGGCAAGAAATGCCAGCAGGTCTGCCTTTTCACCGTCGCTCATTTCAAACCCGACGACGAACTCGGATTTGTACGGGCTTAGTCGGCCATCGCCCTGGTGCGGCCCGGATTCGAGCAGCCGTCCGCCCCGCGCATAATGGTCAAGAACATCTGGCAATGTCGCTATGCTGCCGTCATGCATGTACGGAGCGGTTAACGCGATATTTCGCAGCGTTGGTGCCTTGAATCGACCCATGTCACGAACCCGTCCGGTCATATCGTAGAGTCCGGTATTGTCCGCTGGGTACGCGCCGCTGCCGTCAAGGTTATAGAGGCCATTGTTGTGAAACCCGACACTTTCAACTGCGGTCGATGCGTGTGTTGTGCTGTCAGTAAAATTGAAGCCGCCATGACAGTGGAAACATTCAAAGCGCTCGGAAAAGAACAGCTCCATGCCGCGCTGCGCGCTTGCAGAGATTGCGTTGGTATCGCCTTCGAGATAGCGGTCGTACGGTGAATCGAAGCTGACAATTGTGCGTGTGAATGCGCTTATTGCACGGACGGCATTGAGAACAGAGTAAGGATTTTCGTCGCCGGGAAAAGCCGAGCGGGCCAGGTGCCTGTAGCGCGGTTCGTTCGCCAGCAGCTCACCGACGTCGGATTCACGCCCGCCCATGCCCATCTCAACCGGGTTGTCGCCAAGCAACGGTGTAAGGGCCTGGTCTTCCAGCCTGTCAAGCAGTGTGTTCGCCCATGTCAGGCGGCTTGCATAGGCCGAATTGACCAGCGTCATCGAGCCCCTCGGATGGGGTTCGCCAGTGGCACCGATCGCTCGAGCTTTGCCGTCGGTGAACGCCAGCTGCTGGAGATGGCAGCTGCTGCAGGACATCGTTTGATTCACGGACAGTCGGACATCGTAAAAAAGCCAGCGGCCGAGCTCGACTTTCGCCGGCGTCATCGGATTATCAGCCGGTACTGACGGCAACGGATAGCCCGCGGCAATCTGCCAGTCAAATGGCCGTTCCCGATTCGCAAGCCACAACACAGCCGTGATGGCGGCGACCGCGATCAACGACAGCAGCATCGCGCGCTTCAAGGCAGCAACCGGAACACATGACTGATATCACTATCGGCACCGTTAAATGGCAAGCCCAGTGCCGCGAACATCGGGCCACACTCGCTTTCCGCCGGGCCCGACGAACAATCGCTGCGCACCCCGTCCTGCAGGTCCGTTCCCTGAAACAGCGTCGCCAGGTCAACTGCGACCCGCCCTGACATTGAGCGAAAGTCACTGAGTGCGATCTCAACCCGGTTCGGTGACGAACAAGACCGGATATTCTGGACAGTGCCGTCACAGGCGGTACTGCCAAGATGCAGCCAGGTGCCGTCATTCTTTGTCGTAACGCCTGCACGAAGGAATTTGTAACCGGATCGCCAATGCCAGTGCATTGCGGCATCATTTAACGGCGCTTCGGCCAGCAACGGATTGGCGTGATTCATGTCAAAAGGCACGCCGACTGTAAAACGCAGTGCGACCGGATCGATAGATACAACGCTGCCGCGGACTTGTGCGTTGGTGGCCGGCGTTCCATTCCTGCAGCTTCCGTCGCCAGTCTCGAGGTCGACGAGGGCAATCGAGCCCTGTTGCCAGCGCTCATCGGTGGTCAAAACAACCGGATGGACGCCTCCATCCGCGTCAATCAGTTGTACATTTGAGACAAAAAACCGCAGGTCGGACAGTGACTTATCACCCTCAAGGCAATCGAGCTCGCGATCCTGCCAGACTGGCACAAAGGTGATATCTACGGTTTCGCGTTGCGCTGAGCACGCAAACAATGTCGGGAGGGCTAAGACCAGCAGGCAAAGCTTAGCTCGATACCTTGCTGACCTCTTCCGGGGCGTCGTCGGGTTTGCCGTTGTTTGCCGCGTCATTTGATTCAGACTGGTCGGGCGTAAACGAATAGTCAAGCACACCGGTGGCGATCAGGTCGGTTGACGCCTGTGCCACGGATAGCTCCGTTTCAACTTCACGAATCTTGGCTTCAGCATGTACGTTTTGTGTCGCTCGCTCGGCAAGTTCCGAACGCAATTCCCGGGTCTTCAATACTGAATCTTTGAGATCGCCGGAGATCTTCTCAAGCTTCGACTGTTGTTCCGAGATGACATTGTCGCGGCGTTCGATGCCAACGGTCGTTTCCTTGAGTTCGTCTTCGAGCTTTTCTGCGTTGAGCTTTGAATTCTCGACGTCGGTGCGTGCGATACGAAGTTCTGCTTCCAGTTCCCGAATTCGATCATCGCGTGGGTCCCGTTTTCGGGCCCGGTATCGCGAGGAAATCGCATTGCTGATTGACGCAAGAATCCAGCCCAGCAGGAAGGCGCCTGCCGCAATCAGTATCAGTTCATTTGGGAGTTCCGCGAACATCGCACCATATTTCATCGAATGAGTGAATCAATAAAGGACCGGGTTCTCAATACTGATAAGCGTCAAAATACGAGAATTACCCTCAGGCCCCTTGCCACCAGCAACTTTTATATTATTTATTCTTTTTAAAACAATTAGTTGTGGTTATTTTTTGATGTAAAACATAGGGCATTTCCCCGGCCCTAGTCCAGTATAGCCTGAAGCCCATCCGGAGTCTCAGTGAACGTGACATTTTCTCGCGACGATGTCCGGAAAATCAGTAAACAAGCCGTCAATACACAGAGTTTCGATGGCGTAACTCAACAAGGCATCGAAGTCACTGAACCCCGGCGGCAGATCATCCTTGCGGAATGTAAATGGGTGCACAGCGAGCCCGGCTGCATGTGCTCTTTTGACCAGTCCGGAATCCCGGACACTGCCGTCGGCTGTAACGCGATACAACCGGTTCACCCAGGGACCGATACCGTCGACTGACTTTGCAATTCGCTGCAAGCCGCGCGCCGTTCGAAGTGCGTCGTAGTTGGTGTTTGATTCGCCCCAGGCGTTTTCACCGATCAGCTGGATCAGTTTGAGCGAGGATTGGTATTCCCTGCGGATTCGCTGTAGCTCGTGAGCGTCAAAACATTGCAGATACGCCAGGTCTGCATGCGACTCGTAGCCAAATTTACTCAACACCTCAAGGACTCGTTGCGTGATGTCGACGCCTTGTTCCCGGTGCCAGGCGGGGCGTTTAATTTCCGGGTAAATTCCGATCGGTCGACCCATGTTTTGCTGCAATGTCGCAATAAACTCCAGCTCTTCCGCGAAGGTCTGAATCCGAAATGTCGTGTCGGCGGGTGCAAAGCGGCCAGCGTAAACGGGCGAGCCATCGGCAGCGGTCCGTTCGTGGACCGTCAGCCGCTTGATTTCGTCCAGCGAGAAGTCTCTGGCGTAGAAACGTCCGTCATCACGTTGCCGCCCCGGGAATACGTCCGCTACGTCACAAATCCGATCCAGGTGGATATCATGCAGGACAAGCAACTCATCATCCCGTGTCGCGACAATATCCTGTTCGAGGTAATCGGCGCCCATACTGTAGGCCAGGGCCTTGGCCGGGAGCGTGTGCTCGGGCAAATAGCCGCATGCGCCGCGGTGCGCAATGACAACGGGTCTAATCGGTTGGCCCGTCCGCGTCGAAACCCGGGAAATCCAGGACCTCCCAGCGTGATGTGTCCTCTCCGCGTGCCTGCCGCCGGAGCGCGTCAGCAATCTCGCGGTCATTCCAGTCGATGGTTTCCTGGCAGCGCTCTTCCATCTCTTGCGGCGTTTCGCGTAATCCGCCAAACGGTCGGATCGCGATCATGCCTTTGCCGTTGGCTTCTGCTACGTCCATCATGAATTTGACCAGGTCAGGGTGCGCTTCGTATGCGTCCGGCACGACTATGATCGCCTCTGATGCCTTGATCTGGGCAATGAGCTCATCCTTGATTGCTTGCAGTCCGCCCTCTTTGGGCACGTTTTCCGGCCTGCTGACATTGATGTAGTAAAACCGGTCGACGCTTTCAAGAAATTCGAACACGCGCAGGTAGTCGAGGCTTTCCTCAAACGCGTGCGTGGCGAATACAGTAATTGGGTTGCTTTCAGACACCTGGTGCTCCTGTAACGGTGCTACGGGCCAAGTTTAGCGAATAATTTGCGCCTGTGCGCGTAGCGCTGTATGCGGCGATTCGGTATCGTATGCCACGCATGCGCCTACTCCAATACAACATTCGTTACGCCGTCGGTGGTGGGGCCAGCATGCACATGCCGCTGCCCGGTGCCGGCTTTGTTCTCGGCAATCAATCCGTTCTGCCGGGCATCACCAATTTCATCAAGACTGTCGATCCCGATATTGTCGGACTCATAGAAGTCGACACCGGTTCGATTCGCAGCCGTAAGGTCAATCAGGCAGAAAAAATCGCCGCCGACCTGGGTATGAATACCTCCTACGAGACAAAATACGGCGAGAAATCGCTTAACCAGATGCTGCCCATCGTCCGCAAACAGGGCAATGCGTTTCTTGCGGCGCCGCGCGTGCACGGCGAGAAGTTTCATTACTTCGACACCGGCATCAAGCGACTTATTATTGAGCTCGAGATGGCCGAATATGCAATATTTCTGGTACATCTTTCATTGAAATACCGGCACCGGCATTTACAGCTGCGACATTTGTACGACTTGATTCAAAAAACGCAAAAGCCGGTGGTCGTTACGGGCGACTTCAATACATTCTGGGGCCAGAATGAGATATACCTGTTTATGAAGGCTGCCGGCCTGACTTCAGCTAACGCGGAAATGCTTCCGACTTACCCGAGTCGTTCGCCACGCAAAGAGCTGGACTTTTTCCTCTACCAGGATGGCATCGACGTGACCGGATTCGAGGTACCTGATATCCGCTTATCCGACCATCTTCCAATTGTTTGTGACTTTGAGCTGCGATGACTATGCAACACTGGAAACAAGAAACTGACGACGCCGGCATTGTCTGGCTGTGCCTCGACATTGCCGATGAAAAAGCCAATGTTCTCTCCTCTGACGTACTCAGCGAGCTGAGCACGGCGCTCGACCCCTTTGCCGAGTCGCCACCACACGGACTGGTTATCTGGTCCGGCAAGAAAGACAGCTTCGTCATGGGCGCGAATATCAAGGAATTTACGTCGATTGAAACGGCCGAACGGGCCTATGAACTGGTGCGCCTGGGTCAACAATTAATGGACAAGGTCGAGGACCTGGCCTGCCCGACCGTTGCCGCCATCAACGGCGTTTGCATGGGCGGTGGACTGGAGCTCTCGATGGCATGCGACTATCGCATCGTCTACAAGGGCGACAAAAAGATCATCGGGCTCCCCGAGGTCAAGCTCGGTCTGCACCCGGGGTTCGGCGGTACCGTTCGTGCCGTTCAGATCTGCGGCGTGCGCGCGGCAATGTCGCTCATGCTCACCGGCAACCCCGTGACGCCGGGCAAAGCGAAAGCGATTGGTCTTGCCGACGTTTTAACGAGCGAGGATAAGTGGCGTGACGATGCGCGCGAACTGATTCGCACGCAGCCCGCAAAACAGAGAGCATCAATAGTCGATCGCTTGCTTAATCTCGCCCCTGCCCGACCGCTGGTCCGCAACATGCTGTTGAAGCAGGTACGCGGCAAGGCACGCAAGGAGCATTACCCGGCACCGTACGCAATGATTGACATCTGGACTTCGGAAGGTGCATCGCCACAGACGGGGTACGAGGCCGAAGCGAAGAGTTTTGCCGACTTGATGTGCACCGATACGTCGCGCAACCTGGTACGCGTTTTCTTTTTGCAAAGCAAACTCAAATCGCAGGGCAACAAAACGGACGCGCGCGTAGAGCATGTGCACGTTGTCGGGGCCGGCGTAATGGGTGGTGATATCGCCGCTTGGTGTGCCCTGCGCGGCCATACGGTCACGCTGCAGGACCGTGAGCAAAAGTACATCGATCCTGCGATCGAACGAGCAGCAAAGCTGTTCGCGAAAAAGATCCACAACGATGACGAGCGTGCGGCAGCGACACAGCGGCTGCAATCTGATCTCGACGGCGATGGCGTTGCGAAAGCCGACCTCGTTATTGAAGCGATCATCGAAAACACCGAAGCCAAGCAGGGTTTGTACAGCGCGTTGCAGCAGAAAATGAAACCCGGCGCACTACTCGCAACGAATACGTCCAGCATACGGCTGGAAGAGCTGCGCACAATTCTCAGTGAGCCACGACGGTTTATCGGGCTGCATTTTTTCAATCCCGTGGCCATGTTGCCGCTGGTCGAGGTGATTCGTTGTGACGATACCGAACAGGATGCGCTCGACATCGGCTTTGCCTTTACCAAGGGAATCGGCAAATTCCCGCTCGAATGCGCCAGTTCTCCGGGCTTTGTCGTCAACCGCATTTTGGCGCCCTACATGAGCGAAGCGATGCACCTCGCGGAAGAAGGTGTACCGCTGGCTGAAATCGACAAAGTCGCCGTCAAATTTGGCATGCCGATGGGACCGGTCGAACTCGCTGACAGTGTCGGACTGGACGTGGCATTACACGTCTCCAAGGTGCTTGGCGCCGCATTGAACAGGCCCGTGTCAGATAAGCTGCAACAGATGGTTGATGACGGCTTGTTGGGTCGCAAGTCGGGCCAGGGTTACTATCGCTGGGAAAACGGCAAAGCGGTCAAACCGGACGCCGGCAACGCCGAGCTGCCGGATGATATTGAGGATCGGCTGATCCTGTCGATGGTCAACGAGGCGGTCGCCTGCCTCGACGAGGGCGTTGTCAGCGATGCTGACCTGCTGGATGCCGGGGTGATTTTCGGCACAGGCTTTGCGCCGTTCCGCGGCGGGCCGTTGCATTACGCCAGGTCGCGCGGCACGACATCGATCGTCATGCGCCTGAATGACCTCGCAAAGGCCCACGGCGCGCGCTTTGAGCCACACAGTGGCTGGTCCGGCCTGTGACAAGGTTCACAGACGACCGGTATAGCCAAAATAAACTGTGCGCCGCTTCACGCTGGGCAAAATGAGCAGTACCCGAAGTTATTGAATTAACGGTAGAATACCGACCGGGACAATAGGACCAACCGGCCCGAAGAGCGAAATTTGAATATAACCAGGACACAAAATGTCAGTTGATCAGGTGAGCACGGAGATGCTGCGGGGGTTTTCGCCCCTGGATGGCCTGAAGCGAGACAATCTTGCTGCCCTCGCGCGCAAGGTTCAGATCCGCGAAATGTCGCCGGGTCAGTTGCTGTTCAAAGAGGGCGATACCGAGAAGCGCACCCTGTACGTCGTCTCCGGCACGCTGGAACTTCTCGATCAGGGCAAAGTAATTGGCACCGTCGATGGCGGCAGCGAGGCCGCCCGCAATCCGGTCGCGCCGGTCTATCCACGGCGCGTGTCCGCACGAGCGCGCGACCGCGTGCAATTCATATCCATCGACAGTGACCTGCTTGACGTGATGTTGACCTGGGACCAGACAGGCACCTACGAAGTGTCTGAACTGGCCGGCAAATCCGAGCAGACTAACGAAGACTGGATGACGATGCTGTTGCAGACCAAGGCGTTTCACAAGATTCCGCCGGCAAACATCCAGGCGATATTCATGCGCATGCAGCAGATCAACTATCGCGCCGGCGATGTCATTCTGAAACAGGGCGCGGAAGGCGATTATTTTTACGTGCTGATTCGCGGCTCCGCACTGGTCACTCGCGAAACACCGCTCAGCAAGGAAGGTATCAAGCTTGCGGCACTGCAAGTCGGCGATACATTCGGCGAGGAAGCACTCATTTCGGACGCTAAACGCAATGCCACGGTGACCATGCAGAGTGACGGCGCGGTGATGCGCCTTGGCAAGGACGATTTCAAAAAGCTGCTTAACGAGCCCATGCTTGACTGGGTGACCATGGAGCAGGCGGAGGAAATTGTGCGGGGTGGCGGCCAGTGGCTCGACGTACGTTTGCCGAGCGAGTTTGAAAATCAGCATCTCGATGGCGCACAGAATATTCCGCTGTACTTTATACGCCTGAAGATCAGCACGCTGGATACCGACAAGAAATACGTCGTCTGTTGTGACACCGGCCGACGCAGCTCTGCCGGTGCCTATATTTTGAGTGAACGCGGTTACACGGCGTACGTTCTGAAGGGCGGCATCAACCGCGAACAGGCCTAGGCCGCTATTTACATCGTGTGCGTCGGCTTGTCGCCGCCGAGGGCTCCAGCCAGGTAGTTTTCGATTTTCTTCTGCGTGTTGCCCTGATCCTGATCGGAAAACTGTACGCCGATACCCGCGGTGCGCTTGCCTTGTGCTCCCTTTGGCGTCATCCAGATTACGGTGCCGGCGACCGGTATCTTTTCCTCTTCACCCATCAGGTTCAACAGCATGAACACCTCATCGCCCAGCCGATACGAGCTGTTAGTGGGGATAAAGAGTCCGCCATTGGTCACGAACGGCATGTACGCAAGGTACAGCGCGCTCTTGTCCTTAATGGTCAGTGTCAGCAGTCCAGGTTTGCTCATCGTGCACTCCGCGTGGCTCAGCGAGCCAGCATCAGCTCCATTCCGTCTACAGGTGGCGTCAAACCGCAGTCCCGCAGTCCATCGGCCCAGTCAATCAGCAGTCCTTCCAGGGTCAGCTGGACGTTATACGAACCTCCCGCCTGGCCTCGTAGCCGATTGATTATGTCTAAATAGCAGAACAAATTTCGCCTGTCCATGCGTCGTAGCACAGAATCATCAATTGCGAGGCCGCTGGCCAGTTCCCGCCCCGCCTCGCGCGCGATCACCAGCAAGCGAACCTGCTGCGCCAGCCAGTTCAGGACGAAATTCGGTTCCAGTTTCGCCCAGCGAGCGGCGACCTCGACCGGCGAACCCTTGCCCTCGCCGAGCACCTGCAGATCGCGGCCCATGGCGCGCGTTGTTTCGAGGTTTTCCAGTGCATCGATTGCCGCCAGGGGCGCTCCGCCGCCCGCACGCAACGCATCCAGCCACGCAGCGCCCGGTTGCACCCGGTCCAGCCAGGCGAGCGCCGCCGCTTCCGTCGGCACCGCGATATCGACGCGCTGGCAACGACTGAAAATCGTCGCCGGCAGTTTGCCAACGCGATCGACCACCAGGATCAATAACGCGTCACCAGGCGGCTCCTCCAGGGTTTTCAACAGGCTGTTTGCCGCGTTGACCGTCATGTCGTTGGCAGGCTCCAACACCGCCACCTTGCCGAGGCCCTGGTGGCTGGTCAGCGATAATTCGGCCACCAGTTCGCGCACCTGTTCAATGCCGATGCTTTTCTTGTCCTCCGGGGTGGAAATCCAGCGCATGTCCGGATGCTCCAGGATCTCATAAGGGTGCTCCGGCAGTACCTGCAACGCATCCGGTCGCAAACGCTGTGCGGCCATCCAGGCCGCTGCCGCGCGCTTGCCAACGCCAACGGGTCCGGTGAGCAGGACAGCATGAGGCGCTCGCTCGCTGGCCAACCAGTCCTGCCAGAGTTTCGTCGTATTTTCGTGCCAGGTAAGCTGCATAAACAATAAGTTATAAGATTTCTTTAATGTTAATTATTACTCAAGATCTGTTGCGCTATCGCAATAACATCGGCCTCCACTGCCGCAAGCTCCCGGCAGGTATCGACGATGATAAAGCGCTCGGGCTCGCGCGCCGCGATGTCGAGATAGCACAGCCTGACGCGCTCGAAGAATTCCTGCTTTTCCTGCTCTATACGATCCGGCGTGCCGCGCGAGTTCATGCGCGCCAGCCCTATCTCGGCCGGCGCATCCAGCAGCAGCGTGACATCAGGCCAGACGTCCTCGTGTACCCAGCGGGCAAGCTCGTCGATGGTTTCCATCGGCAGGCCTCTGCCCCCACCCTGGTAGGCGCGGCTCGAATCGGTAAAACGGTCCGATATGACCCATTTGCCGGCATTCAACGCCGGAACGATGACATTGTTCACGTTCAGAGAGCGCGCGGCAAACATCAATAATAGCTCGGTGATCTCCGGTATTGGCTCATCGTCACGGTTCTGCAGCAGGTTGCGTATGTCCTCGGCGACCGGTGTGCCACCCGGCTCCCGGGTTGTCAGTACCTCGTGGCCCGCGTTGCGAATCTCATTCACCAGTGCGGCGATATGCGTTGATTTACCGACGCCTTCGATGCCCTCTACGCTAATAAAGCGACCGCGTTGCATCGTCAATTACCTGTCCGGCGGCTTTGCCGCAAGCGTTGTAAATACTCTGCGACCGCTTTGTCGTGCTCATCCTTGGTCGCCGAAAACTTGTGACTGCCATCACCAATACCGGTGGCGACAAAGTAAAGCGACGTTCCGTCCGCGGGGTGCAACGCGGCATTGATCGCAGCCCGACCGGGCATTGCGATCGGCGTCGGCGGCAAACCGTGCCGTGTATAGGTGTTGTATGGGGTATCGGTCCGCAGGTGCTTGCGCGTCAGGTTGCCATCGAAGGACGCGCCGATACCATAGATAACCGTCGGATCGGTTTGCAGGCGCATTCCCTTGGCAAGCCGGC
>TARA_R110002096_G_scaffold141486_4_pt1 | contig 14051 bp, 9 predicted proteins | sample TARA_R110002096 | Tara Oceans TARA_R110002096 (sample SAMEA4397295) | marine metagenome | biome: Polar Biome; feature: [DCM] deep chlorophyll maximum layer (ENVO:01000326); material: water (ENVO:00002006), including particulate matter (ENVO:01000060) such as... | depth 35 m | reverse complement strand
ATCCCCAATGTCTCCGAACATTCTATTCATAACATTATAAATAGTTACTGGATTCTTGCTCTCTATGGCTGCTTGGAATTTCTTCCCGTTGCTGTCTGTTGACTTGAGTAATTTACCCATAGCATTCATGTACTTCTTAGAAGTAGTAGTAAAGTCTCCGCCCTGACCTTTAGCTGCCGTAGATGCAATAGAGTAAAGTATTCCTTTAGAATCTTCAGCTCCCTGCATTATGCTAAATTCGGGTGCAAAATAACTAGCCACCACATCCATTGTAGGATCTTCTCCTGTCTCTCCGCCAATACCTTTGTAGAACGAATTACCTTCTTTCTGTTGTTGTGCTCTAACGGCTGTAAGATTTTGGTTTATATCCTGTTCAGGAGCTCCAGATAATTTAGATATAACCCTAGAACTTGCAGCAGACTCTTGCATCTTCTCTTCCATTCCTGTATTATCCATAATTCTCTCCATAGACATAGACTTTGGATCCATCTCAACCATGACTTGTTTATCCCAAAACTTCATAGAGTTGTCGTTCTGGAATGTAGCAACCATAGTAGGAACATAGGTAACATCATTACCCCACTCCTTCTGTAGAGATTGAATTAAATCTCTATCTTTAGGATCACCCATTATTTGCTCCTTAATAGTTCCGTCAGGCAATCTAAATCTAGCCTTAGTAACCATGTGAGCTCCATTGTAGGTCATATTGTTGTGGTAGTCGTCTCCATCTTCGTCGTCCATATAGACACCATCAGCATCGAAAGCTCTCTTAACGTGAGTGAAATTAAATGTTCCATCACCGTTATTTTCCATTGCGTTACCGAACTGAAGTTGAGCCTCTTTCAATATAGCATCGGGAGCCGAGTTAAATACCTCATACCCTGCTATTTGAATTTTACCCTTCATTTCAGGTCCACCCGCTCTAACTCCTAACTGTTGCATTATAGGTTGACCGGCGGCATTTGCTAGCATACCATAGGCGGCATTAGCTCCTGTAGCCGTTTGGTTAAATACATTTCTAATTCTTGCTGAAGCCTCTACTGGGGGTAGTTCTTTTGTTCCAGTCATCTTAGTGTCGTAAGCACCTGAGACTCCCATATCTTCCTGAGCAAACTGCTTAAGGTACTTCTCCTTACCACTCGGATCTCCGGGATAGTAGTTCTCTGCTAAAGCCGTAAGCTTTGATTGATCAGCATCATCATTTTCTAAAGCCCAGTTATGGACTACAGAGGTGTACTGACTACTGAATACTTTATCGAAATCTGGTCGCTCTCCCTCAAAATAGTCAGCAGACTCAACTGAATCATACTTAGCCCTAAGACCTGTAAGCTCAAAAGAATCTGTTTCACCTCTAAGGTATTTAGCTTTATTTATTTGATCTCTTCTGGATATTAAATCCTGAGTCTTCTCAGATGTAGACCAAGCATCTAACTGAGCCATATTCGTAGCAGAAGTAACGCCTTGCTGATACTTGTCGCTTTTCTTTAGGTTAGTCATAAGACCATCTCTAAAGTCTAATACTTTACCGCTACTCATGGCTGTAGAGTATCTACCATTAAAAGATTTAATCAACCCCTTGAACTCTAGGGTTTGTTCGTCAAAATAGTTATTCACATAATCTCTCATGTGAGGAATCTTCTGAACCTGCTTAAGGTATGAATCCCTAGAAGCATTAATAGCTTCCTGTTCTTGGCCTATCATTTGAGCGTTCTTGAAGTCCATATCCTCCTGTTGGAGAATCTCCTGACGCATATTGCCTTCTTCGGCTCTTCTGTTCCTTCTTGCTTCTGATGTGCCTTTAAACACTTCAGTTAGCGCCATCATTCCTCCGTAATCTATAGCCATGTTATTTAGTTAAAATAAGTTATAGTTATTTAAGCTTCCACCTAAATTAACTTGATTGTTATTGTTGTTATCTATTAGTCCTGAAGTTGTAGTTCCTGCCAGTCCAGCAGCTAAAATATTTGGATTCTGAGCAGGCTGAATCATTCCTTGAGTTGGATTCTGATATGTGGGCTGTACTATAGGGCTGCTAGACAAAGCTTGTTGCTTATTCTTATCAACAACTAGCGCGTCAATTAATCCAGCGTCCTGAACCTCGTCGGCATCAAGCATATTCGGAGTCGTTGTACCTTCGACATCAGGAAGAGTGAAACTTGTTTGTGTCTTTTCTCCAGTAACAGGATCAACCCCCATCTTCTTCTCGGTAGATTTTCCTTTAGAGTCATTCCTGAATCCCATTTCCCTCATAAGCTTTTCAGTCTTCATTTTATGATACCTATTAAGCTGTCTATCTCCTATGTTTTGATTAACCATAGAAAGAGCGCTACCTGCCAGCGCAGACGCAGCAGACTTTGTTGCCATCTCTTGTTGGTACTTTGCTTGATCGTACTTAGACTCTCTAGCCGCCTCATACTGCTCATTAACCATCATCATCTTGTCATACTTCTCTTGGTTTTGTCTTTGCATTCCAGCATCAGCCACAGCAATATCCATTAAAGCAGACTGACGCGCGACATCCAATCCTCCAAGTCCAGCCATAAACTGAGCTCTATTACCTGCCGAACCACGAACAATATTCTCTATACCTGTAGCATAAGATGAATCTAAATCATTATGAGCCTTAGCTAGTTCAGACGGAGTTAATCCTTGCTGAGCTAAGCGCTTAGACTCTGATAGTCTTTGTTGGAATGCAGGACCTAACTTAGGATCCTTAGGAATATCCACATCCTTCAATGCAGTACCTAAAGCCATAGCTCCGGTAGCTAAACCTATAAGGGAAGATAGTCCACCCATCTTGTCTAGGAAGGATTCCTTTCCCATTCCAGAGGCATCACCTCTTAAGTCAAAGTACTTTCCATTAGAATCTTCTGTAGTCGTTCCTCTAGCGTCGTACTCTTCTTGAGTTCCATCAGGGTACCTTTCCTTCCATTCCTCAAATGTGAAATCGTCACCCTCGCTAACAGGACTTTCCTTAAGTAAGACAGAGTAGTCTTCTTCGCTTAAATCTTGAAAGTCTTCAAAGCTTGCGTTTGGATCTGCTATCTGTTGTTGATCCCATACTGAGTACTGCTCATAATCCATTAAACCCTCTGGCTTAATCATCATGCTTTCTAACTGATCAGGATCGTATGTGTTACCATCCTTGTCGTACATAAGTCCAAGCTTTTTAGCTTCTCTTACATCAAACCCCTTATCAGCAACAACAGCGCCTCCTTCTTCCTCTTCCTCTTCATCTGTAAGCGAAGTTTCTATATCCCCAAGAGGGGCTATACCAGTTTCTTCAGTGGTTCTTGTTTGAGTTTCTTCAGCTTTAATTATAGCTCCACCAAGGCCTCCAGATTTATCCCCGCGGAGTACTAGCTCATCAAACTCCTCGCCTCTCTTCTTTGCGCCATACGCGTCCGTCCATTCCTTTCTTTCCTTTTCTTCGTCAGTTAATGATTTCCCATTTTTTATCTTTTTATCAATCAAGCCATCTAACCTGGGATCACTTATAGATTTTTTAAAATCTGCATCATCCTGTTGTTTCTGCTCTTCTTCTTCTGTGATTCGTGATCTTTTTGTGGCCTTAGTTACTGCAGCTACAAAGTCAGAATCTTTTTCCTCAGACTCTTTTTTTGTTGTTTCTGTAAACCACTTATCGTCTATCGATTCTTTCCAGTCTAAATCTTCTTGAGTAAGGTCTTGACCTTCGTCTTTTCTTCTGGCTATATCGACATATCTATCCTCATCGAAAGAGACCTCACCAGAACTTTCACTAGTACTTTCACTAGTACTTTCACTACCGGTGTTGTATGAAGCAAAGGCACTACCAACGTGCTTAGGTGGTTTAGGGTTTTTTATTTTATTACCATCTGCATCTTTTTGAGCAGTTAGCTCGTATCTATTTATACCACCCTTATTGTATCTAAGCTCATGACCACTAATATTATTAAGGTCAAACGAACCTCCATCTCCAGTAGTCCAAGGTTTGTGGTGTTCGTTCTTATAATAACTAAAAGACAAATCTAATCCTAAACCAAAATCCCCTGCTCCTAACCCAGGTTTAACTCCCGTGTTAAAATCCGTATAAGGTTTGCCTGTTTTTGGATCAATTAAAGTTTTACTAATCTTATCAAGGGTATCACTTCTAGATTCTAATCCGTAATTATTTACAGTAATTTGAAGAGCTCCGTAACCTCCACCTTCTTTATTCTCATCTCCTTGGTATCTAACTCCATTCTTTTGAACATCAGTTAATTTATTGTAAGCAACTTCAGCTTCAACTTCATTGTAGTTATTAGCCTTAGCCCAATCATCCATGTTTCCATTTATGCTACTCAAGGTTTTATTAGACCTATTATTTTTCCAGCTAGGACCACGTTCCATAGTGTTCTTACTAAGAAAAGAAGTTTCAGCTTGAATATTAGCCATAATTGCGTCTATCCCTGACTGCTCTATATCAGGCCAGTAGTCTTTAATTTTTTTTAAGGCAATTGCTTTATTCTTCTTTATGTCTGCCGCCCTTAATTCTGCTTTTGTTGCCATAGCTTAACTGTACTTAGTTATAAAATTATCTACATCGCCTGATCCGTAAGCACCCTGAGATGCTGCCTGTTGTCCTGCATTAAATCTATCTGATTCGTTTCCTGCCGCAGCCTGGTTTGTTTCCGTTGACTGCTTGGCAATTTTATTCTTTCTGTCTTTCTTGGCTTTTTTCTCAAACTTATTCTTCTTAACCAATCCGACACCTAAACCTACAACCGCACCTGCAGCCGCACCCCAAGGCCCTGCTACAGCTCCCATTGCTGCGTACTTCAATGTAGACGAAGCTACATCCATACCTCCATATTTATCGTCAGTATCAAGTTCAGATATGACAGCTCCCGCCGCGCCTATACCAGCACCAACAACAGCCATAGTATCAATTGGCCCGCTACCTGGCTCCCTTTCCCTTCTAGCCTCTTTGCGTTCAGCTCTAGTTCCTCCAGATATATTACCTGTTGCGGCACTACTCTGTAGGTCTTTAGGTCCTGCGTTGTAGTCTATCCCTCCGCCATCCCCTAAGAGACTTGGTATTTGAGCTGGAGAAGATCCTCCGCCAGAGCCCATAGCTGAGCCTCCTCCACTATTAAATGAAGGAGACTGACTTGAGTTTGAGTTGCTGTTTTGAGTTCTATTCTTCCTCCCCATGTACAGATTTTCACCTGTAGGGGTTCTGTAAAAGTTCCTACCTAAAACGCTATATGACTTACTTGTGCCTGGCATGTTATTTTGATTTTCTAAAATTAGTAGTCACAGCAAATATATTAAAATTTTTGTCAGTAGTAGCATCTATTATTCCGCCTGCCAACAATTGATTGTAGCTAATAGTGTACTTCATCCATGTACCTCTAAGTCGTTTAGGGCTATCTTCAGCTCTTAATACAACCTTATGAGTTCCTTCTCGAAGCCTCTCGTTACTACCTAGTATTGTGTTCCCACCAGAATCCTCTAAGCTGTGAGATGTAAAGAACTCTTCTTGGGTTGATATTATTTCGCTTGTATCAAATATCTTTGTGAACGTAGGGTTGTCGTTTACTATAAATCCAACGTTAAAGTTTTGGTAAACTCCCTCATTTAATTTGTATATATTCTCATTTGTATTTTCAGTTACAACTATCCCAAACAAGGAGTTCTTGTACGTTATATAGTTTCTTATACTAAGATCTTCAGGTTGATCAACAGCCTTCAATTCCTGCTTACTGATAAGAGAACCATTTAGGTCAGATATTGTGAATGAGTTTACAGCACCGCTAGAACTTACTATGTTGTAATAGCACTCTCGAAATCTAGGATCATAACCAGAGAAGATACCTTTATTCTTCATCCCTATAGGGTTGTAAGGCAATGTTCCTGTAATTGGAATATCTCCAGCTCCTAGCACGCCATGAAGGTAGCTCTTCCAGTTTGTAGATAAAGCCATAGGTATAATTCTCTGTCCGTCACATTTTATAACATCCTCTTTCTCTGCATCTAAGAGATAGAATCCTGTAGGTGTTTTTGTTGCAGTATTATAGTGTTGGCACCCAAACTCAGTAGACAGGTAGTCAAACCTTTCTATAGCAGTTCCTGTTCCAGTCACTATTTGTATATCCGCAGCAGCTCCAGACCCCTGAATTAAAGCTCTTGAATTTACCGAAAGCAATGAAACTCCTCTATCTTGAATTGCGTACAGTTGGTTTTTGTAGCTAACCAAGTCCGAAATTTTTCCTTGAGCTAGGTTAAGATCAATAAAATCATTAGCAGGAAATATAGACCACGCATCGTATAATTCTCCAAGTATCTTAGGTTTTGATGCGGCAACCTTAGCTTTAAACAAGTCGTTAGTAACCCATCCGTATGGTTTCAGCGCAGAGCTAACCATATTATTCTCTTGAGAGTAGGCGCTATTGTATAGGAAGTTATCATCTACGTCAATAAAGACGGAATCGTTGCTTCCAAGGTAAGTACCGTGACGTAGCGACACGTTTAGATAAGACTCTAAAGGTACAGCCGTTCCATACTGGTAGCTTGAATTCGCGTTTATCCTACCAGAATTCTTATATGTGTACCAATCACAATATACATCACCTCTGGTTATATCACTAGTATATGTGGAAGCTGAAGTTGTAGCATTAAACTCTTGAGCCGGTTGAAATCTAGTATTTTCTAAATCAGAATCGCTCGATCCCCCATACTGCTCGAAACCAGAAGACGTATCTCTAATGACTTCTGCCACCCATTTGAATCCCTCGTAGAACGTTTGTGCTGGAGAGCCACTAGTATGATCATAAGACCTATGGTTGTTACTCAGGTAGTGGCTTAGAGATTTATCTTGAACCTCGTCAATTTTACACCTACCCGGTCCTGGTATGTTGTTGTACCCAGATCCTACCGTGGAAACGAAAATATTAGTAGGGGTTTCTCCGCTAAAATCACACCTAGAAAGCTCGTGGTATTGATTTGGGTGCATCTCTCCATCTGCATTATTGAATTCGCCGTCTTTATACACTCCAGCTTGATTAATATAAGTCATTGATAGACCGCTTTGAGTTAGAGAGATTTCCTCTCTGTTTACTGCGGTTTTAACCAGTTGAAGATCGGTAGTCCACCTAAAAAAAGAGGAGCCAGAGTAGTTCCCCTTTATCGCTGACTTTGCTGTAGCTCCACCCGAAGAGGATAACAGAGTGCTCCATGGCTTCCACTTTATTACACTGAATCCAGTTCCAGCAGATCCATCTTCGATCATATTGCTCGTGACATCGTGACCAAAGTACTTGTGATTTAAGTCAGGAGACACGGTCAACCCTGTGTGTATCTTGTTTGCCATCATCATCCACGCAGGCCTAATGGAGTATCCAGTTCCTAGCTCGTAGGACATACCTCTAAAGGTGACATCGGGAGTATCTATAATACCGCAATTACCTGCAGTCCTCGCCTGATACCCTGTAGATTCCCCAGAAGAATTAACCTTTGTTGCATGAAGTCCATGACCTGCTACGTGTATTTTATCTCTAAGGATGTCGTTGTCGCCCTGCGTAGCATGTTGAACCTCTAAGTTAGAAAACACACCTTGAGTTATAATAGTCTTGTCGTCATCTTTTAATTCTGCTCTAACAACCTTGTATCCAGAGATTAAATTCAAGACGCTAGAAGGAAGTCTAACGTCAATCCTAGGAATCAACGCGTGAGCCTCTACAACGTCTGCGCCTTCTGATCCATCGCTAAACGGACACCAAGAAGTATTAACCGTAGAGTTGGCTTTGAGTGTCGTGTAATTTCCAGATCCGTTTAGAATCCAAACATTAGAATCTAATGCGTCGGGCATCTTAATATCACCCATGTAGTGAGTAAACCCAGCGCCACCTTTCTTGTCGTAAAAAACTATACCAAGCCTATAGCATTCACCTCTCTTGAAGCTTCTGTATTTATTATCCCAAGCAGGGTTTTGAGGTCCTGGACTACCGCCACTCCATTCTTCTGAGTTGTTAGAAAAATCTACGGTGTATAGTAGAGGTATATCTTGATCGTCTGTGGGTAGGGCTGTGTTTCCGTCAGGAGCCTTATTAAATTGCTCATCAATTTTATAGCTCTTTTGATCGAACGTAACTCTAAATCCATCACTACCAGACGAGTAACCAACAGTCTCAGCTCCTAATACGTATCTAGGATCTGTTGTGTCGTTGTTAAATTCTTTGTTTATAAACTTGTAGATTACTTTATCTAGGTCTGGATCCTCATGCCAAGACCAATTATTCCCAGAACCATTATAATGCCTGTGAGGATTAAGGTCTTCACTGTGCGCAACCAAAGACCAATTGCTTCCAGACTTAACGCCTTTGTATGATTTTAACTTTCCGAATCCGCTTATAGTATCGTCTATGTCAAAGATGGTGCTCTTAAGGTTTGAAGCATATAGCTTGTTGTCTTTTTGAGCCAACGACTTGCAAGAATCCCAATTCTCGTTACTTATTATGGCCGCAGCTATACCTCCAGAAACAAGTGTTTCGATTTCAAAACCACTATGTCGAAAGTTGTATGTAGAAGATGATATAGGACCACTTTCTATTACGCTTATTGTAGATACGTTCTCAGATGAGTAGTGTATCGCAGCGACCTCTATAGACTCAAAGCTTGTAGATATTCCAACTATAGAAACATCCAGAGAGGCACTAGATGAAAATGCACTAGACTCTCCTGAAATACCTAGCGAGGTGTTGTTTATTATACTGTTCTTTACTATATTTATAGGGCTTGAAATTTGAGACCAATCGCTGAAATTCCCCTGACCTTTGGATCCTAATCTATATACGTAAGCGTAGGATCCATATTTTAGAGCGCCACCAACTTCGTTGTACTTCTGTAAAGTAGCAGGCCTCATTAGATTAGGTTTAAACGCCAAGAAGTCTTCTGCTGTTTTACTTGATAGATCTGAGTCTTTTAAGTTTATAGACTTAAGGCCTCCTATTCCATCAGTACAGTAAATCCGATGCAGTGTTTCAGTTTCGACTATAGACTCTATCTCTATTCTACCAGCGTCTTCACTGAATAAGTTGTCTCCATTCCATAAGTTGTCTCCAACGCTAATCGTTCCATCAGGACTTATGGTGTGCTTATTTATTGCCCAATCAGGGTTTGATGCTATGTTTTCCTTTGTTATGAGAATTAGGTAGTCGTCAACAATAGCAGCACCATGAGTGTAGAGCCTATCAGTGCTTGACACAGATGCATTGGAATAGCTATAACTTAGCTCAGGTCCTTGTATTGCTTCTAGCGAGAATGAGCTATCCCCATTGGTCACAACTCTAACATTGAGTCCTGTGAAGTAAGACTCCTTAGCTTGATAAGCTGGATCTAAATCCGTTATCATACCACCACTAAAGGTGTTTGGTTGAGGTTTCTCTGCCATAACTATTCTCTTTCAGCGATTAATGTATTCCAGTACTTAGCAACATTTCTCATCTCCGCTTCTGACGGTAGATTGTCGTTACCTCTAGCTTGACCGCACAACCAGTACCATCGCTTTTCTAAATCTTGAACTATATACCTAGCTATCTTTCCGTTATAATACTCTATGGATTTGAACCTCCACATAATGTACTGAGAGACAGCATCTTCGTGTCCTTGCTTTATCGTAGGAAAGCCCTCGGCATCAACGCTAACACCCTTGTATGCTATAGATACAGATCCGTTTTCTACATTAACAAAATGAATGTAACTACCGACTATCCAATACTTATCTCCAGAGGCATCACCCTTAAATGTTTTCTGAGTAGGCTCCATTAGAGTTCTACCCTTAACATCAATTAGGGTTATCAAGTCTGTAGGTAGTAGTGCTTTGTTCCCTGAAACAGCAAGCGTAGCTTCCTTATCCTCAAAGGTACTAAAGCTACCTATCTTTTCTTCAGCTTCAAAAGCCCATTCTATAAATGATTCTATGTGCTCCGATGGATTGTTAAGTCCTAAGTTTCGAGCTACATTTCCGATTATTCTTTTTACGCTAACTTGCATTATATGTATCTTTTAGTAGTTCTCTAATCTTTTTAGCAGGAGAAAGCTTAGCTTTAAATATATGCTTATTACCCTTATTCCATTTTATTTTATAATAGAAATCATCCAGTATGGGCACTTTGTACCTGACTGGTTCTCCCTTAATCTTAGACTCCCTAACATCCTTTCGTATATGAAAGGCTCTTCTATGTTCTCTTTTTTCTACTACAAGAGATCCTAAGCCCAAAGGTAATGAAATCTTTTGTTTCCTTACTATCAAATCTCTAGCTAGGAGGCTAAAGAATTTAGTAACTATTTTAAAGAATAAAGAGTAAGGAATCGATTTCGTCCTCTTCCTACCAGACGCTTCCAACCTTACTCTCTTCGATATTTGCTTGTGAATATCTTTGTACTTTATATATGGCATTATCCTTGAGTCTCTCTATCTCCTTCCATTTCGTTGTTTATTACATCTCCAGCAGTTTTTACTGTCATGTTTAATTCAACCTTTGCTATAGATTCAACAAGAGGATTTATTAATTGCCCTGGCAAAGGGTACTCAGAGTCTCCTCCACCCCATCCAGATACAGAAGTAGGATCCTCTGCTATACCGATTATCTTTACTTGTTCTCCCCCTCCAGGTCCAACGAAATACAACTTAATTCCTTCCTCAAGATAGAACTTAGGCATTGCAGCTGTAAACCTACTATGCTCTTGGAATGCTATCTTATCTTGTGTGGTTCTACCAAAGGTCATGTTACCATCTACTGATGTAACACTAGTAATTCCTCTGGTGTCTCCGTATGAGGCGATTCTAGGCAGCGTAATGAACGATCCCTCATCAGGAGCGGTAAACGTACCTAGCACTTGAGTAGCACCCTGAGGTATGTTCTTTCCGTTATCCGTGTAAGCCTCTAATATTTTTAACCTGTGATAATTTACCCAAGCAGTTATCTGTCGAGTACTAAGCTTGCTATCGTCCGTAGTGTAACCACCCTCAGCGATATTCTTAATGTTGTAAACTATCTCGTTTAAAGTCATGTTCTGTTTTTTAAAAGAATGGGGGTAGACGCAAATCTACCACCCAATCAACGCAGGAAAAAAGAGAGTCATCAACGCTTTTCAGCGGACAGTTCACTAGCTTGTAGTTGATACCTTGGATCTTCCAACGATAACATCATCTTTCTTACTGCAATATTTACTATTTCTTCTGCCGAGTTAATACCATATCCACCTACAACCTCTGAACCTGAAATCGCTATCTCATCCGATAGGATTGGGTTCTTAAGGTAATCTATGTATATGTTTTCCGTACTACCTACAACATCCATGTGAGCACCTCTAAGTAAACCTATAGGGTTTTTTAAATCTGCCTTATGGAAAGGATCATCTCTTGTTGCTGCATATTCTCCATAACCCATTATATTTACAGGGTATCCATTAGTTGCAGTGTATACACGAAGTATATGATACACAGGAAACAACTCAGGGATAAGACCAGCAGCTTCAGCAGCGACAGGTAATGTGACAGTTCCAGACGATTGACTTAAAGGTTGAGACTTAACAACTAGAGGCGCTATCTTCTCCATAGATTGAGCATCAGACTCTAAGGAATTTATTAACCCCTTAGTATATTCCATTACAGCTAAATCCAAGAACTTATTCTTTTCATCAGCAATGAAATACGCTGTTCCCGACTTGTCTAGCAAGTTATCTATATGAACATAAGCCTCCGTATAAGTCATTACTTCTTCTTCTTTTTAGTTTCAGATAATTCTCTCTTAAGTAGAGCGTGAATATCTTTGTTGTCTTTAAGCCACAACACAACCTGATCCTCGGTTAGACCGATAGTCTCTGTGTTGTACTTATATGTTCCGTTTACAAATATAAACTTTTTTGCTTCAATAGCGTTCTCAATAAAGACTCTATAATCCCTATCTCTGTCATTTACTATTTTAGTAAACCTATTAGGATCATCATTAGCCATCTTGATAACCTGAGCCTTAACAAAAGCAATAGAGTTATCTTTATGTCTAAGACCTGTAAGCTTACAGAAATCTATAACATCCTTGTCAGTCATCGCAACAGCAACCTGAATTGCCTCAGCAGATTCAACCATTTTATCTGTCGAAACCATTTCCTGCTCGATAGTATCTTCGAATAATAAGTGTTGATTAATACCAGGATAACCCTTTAACCAGTCATGCACATGTTTATCGTGCTCATCACTTAAATCAAATACTGTAGCAGTACTTCTCATAACGAACTCATAAGCTTCTCCGTTAATATCGAATAACTCATTTCTTTTACCCTTATTCTTGGGGTCCTTGTAGCTACTACCTAAACCTAAGTACACAAACCTCTTGGGTTTATGAACTCTAACAATTACTGGATGTTTCATCTTCTCTCTCTTTTAAATTACTTATTGCGTTCTAAGAAGGAGGGGCGAACCCCTACCTAATTAGTATTGAATCAACTATGCGTGTGTAGCACTTAGTACCCCACAAGATAATGGATTACGAACAATAACTCCAGATTCAGACATGATTTGACATGTGAATGAGTCGTCACCGTTAGCAGCAAGCATTGATTTAGAATCATAAGGATTAACCATACCAGGAATGTATTTCTTCACATAGTTACGGTTATGTCCATCTGCTCCTTTAGTTACCAATTGAATATTTGGAACTCCATCTACAGCAGAGAAGTCTAAGAAGACTAATTTACCAGACATAGAACCACCAGCATCAGCACCACCTGCTCCAGCTTCAGCGCCGAAAGCATTTTGATCATCAAATACAGGGCAGTAAGCGATAGTAAGCTTATTACCTAATACATTGTATGATACGTAGTTAACTCCCAATGAAACATCAGAACCAGTTTTCATAGACTGCATAGATCCACCAGAAGCAGAACCTGTCGCTCCAGACGCGATAGCCGAACCTACAGAAATATCCTTCATAGCTCTGTGGAATTGGTATCTACCTTCAGTACCAGTAAATACAACCCATTCGTTTCCTTCAGGAGACTTAGCGTTACGAGAAAGCTCTGCAATAAATCTAGCTAGCTTGTCTTCAGTAAGACCTTCACCAGCAGCGTTACCAACATTGTAACTCATGCTAATAGAACCTTTGATTTGCTCTAAGATACCATCACCCATCAATGCAGATGCAGTAGCGTCATAAACTCCATTTGCTCCAGGAGCATTGAAAGCAGCTCCATCTAAAGCTGTTGTAATGTTATTCACACCAAACCAACGCTGTAACTCTAATTGGTACATAAACTCGTCTGTGAATAACTTCTCAGCAGTAAAGTACCATAATTTAGAACCATTGTTCTCGATCCAAGTAACATCAGTTAATGCGTCACCTGTGATAGACATTTTACGTCTGTTCAATGTAACCCAGTTTTTGTGAGTCTCTGGATAAGCAGTACTTTCAGATACAGAAGAACCTAAAGATCCTTCACCAAAAGCAGAACCTAAACGAGCGATAGCCGCACTAGATGCAAGAGCACTAGCACCGTAACCTTTAGAGAATCTAATTTGATAACCGTATTGGTTAGCTGTTGCGATTGTTGAACCTTTAAGTTGAGCCGTTAACGCAACGGTAGGTTTGTTGGTTGCAGCACTAACTGTTGTTCCGTTGGCAGCTGTATGTCCGATTACAGTACCGACAGCACCATTAATCATGACTACATCATTCAACGACAAGTCTTTACCTAAGATAGGTAAGATTTGTGTAGCAGCAGAAGTAGCAGCAGCAGTTACAGTTGTCATTACAGCCATTGTGATTGCAGCATTTGAACGACCTAATACTTTCCATTCGAAAGATTTATCGCCTAATACTTTTAAGCTAGCATGACGACCTGTACGTTCAAGTAAGTATGTCAGTGCGTAGCGAGGGTACTGTTGAATTAAAGTTGACCCGATCTCAGGGTGCTTAATCATTGCAGCTACCAGTGAGTTTGAAGACTGAGTATCAGTTCCAAACGATCCAGATGTTGTTTTCATTTTTTTTCTTTTTTAAACTTAATAATAATTTGAATGTACATTCATT
>TARA_R110002096_G_scaffold27330_13_pt1 | contig 14072 bp, 15 predicted proteins | sample TARA_R110002096 | Tara Oceans TARA_R110002096 (sample SAMEA4397295) | marine metagenome | biome: Polar Biome; feature: [DCM] deep chlorophyll maximum layer (ENVO:01000326); material: water (ENVO:00002006), including particulate matter (ENVO:01000060) such as... | depth 35 m | reverse complement strand
TAAATTAGAGCGTTTATATATATTACAAGAATTTCATGGTTTAAAATTAGGCTTAGAGCTTTTTAAATATAACCTAAACCTGTCTATTAAAAATAACCAAAAAGGGATGTGGTTATTTGTGTGGACAGAAAACCATAAAGCCATAAATTTTTATAAGAGAACAGGTTTTGAAATTATTGGACACTATGATTTTGAAATCACACCCACACATAGCAACCCAAACCATCAAATGTTATTAACTTTTTAAGCTAAATTTTAAAAATGAAAAAAACCTCAAGTTTTAAAACTTGAGGCTTTTAAATTAAGTGTTATAAAAATTTATTTTAAAGTAAAATCTGAACTAGATACTAAATCTTTAGCGTTAAATACGTTTACAATATAACGTCCTTTTTCAAAATCACTGTCGCCTTTAGATGCAACAAATTCGCAAATATTAAGACTTCCATTCTCATAATTAAACTTACTTATCATACTGTAGTTTAATGTTTTTTCTCCAAACTGCACTTGCTCATTTAAACCTAAAGTATTGTTTTTAGGATCGATCACTTGTACATATAATTCTTGATCTCCAGCTTGTACTAAAGCATTTTTTGCAACTGTAAAACAAACTCTAATTTTATCAGTACGACTTGCTCTTTCAGTAGGAATTAATTTTCCAGAAGTTCTTTCAATAACTCCAAATCCTTTTAAACCAACTGTATTTAGTACTGATGCATTTTCAACAACTTCAGCTAAAGCAGTATTTTGTACTAATAAAGAATCTGAAAACATATTACGCTGTTCTAAACGTACACGAGTACTGTCTAATGAAGTTGCTAAGTATGAGTTTTCAACTCTTAAAGAATCATTTTGAGCTAACAATACATCCATTTCTTTTTGAAGAGACAAATATTTACTTTTATATCTCCATAAACTTTTTACGTTAGTTTCTGAAATTTTTAAAGAATCCATTAATCCTTGAATACGACCTCTAGCTTCAACTAAATTAGCATTTGCAACATCATTTTCGCTAATAGCTTCATCATATTGTTTTGCCATTGCGTTTAAATCATTCATTACTAATTGCTTTTCTTCAGTAAGCTCTTTTTGAGTGTCTTTACTTGTTTTGTACAAATTCATGGTATAGAAACCTGTTGCTAAAAATAAAACGACAGCTATTCCTAAAGCCACTTTTAATCCCATACTACTTTTGTTGTTTTCCATAATCACTAGTTTTTGATGTTTTTAAAATTCTACTCTTGTTTTTTATTTTTAATGGTTCGTTTTTTAAATGCCATAAATAAATGATGTATTTTTAATTCAAAATTTATTTACTATTATGGATAAACTTGTTTTATTTAACACTGCTACTCGCAATAAATTATTAAACAAACGCTCTGGTGAATCCAAATTTGGTGAACATGTTAACATATTAACCAGCATTTCCAATATATACGAGCAACTTAAAAATTTGGATGTTACGCATGTAATAATTGGTTTGCCTGAAGATGTTGGAGTGTTTGCTAACTGCGGAAATACTGGTACTTCCAGAGCATGGGATGCTTTTATAAAAGTTTTAATAAATATTCAAAGTAATGAATTTACAAAAGCTAAAAACATTTTAATTTTAGGTCATTTAGATTTTACTGAAGCGTTATCACAAGTTTCAAATCTAAATCCATCTAAAAAAAAGGATATTCAAAAGGCCAGAGAAATAGTTAAAGAAATTGATATTGATGTGTCTCATATTATTCATCAAATTGTTTTAGCCGGTAAAAAACCTATTATTATTGGAGGCGGACATAACAATGCCTACGGAAATATTAAAGGCACATCATTAGCTTTAAACCAATCGATAAATGTTGTTAATTTTGATGCCCATTCAGATTTTAGACCAGAAGAAGGCCGTCATAGTGGTAATGGTTTTAGTTATGCTTTCTCGGAAGGGTTTTTAGAAAACTACTTTATTTTCGGACTTCATGAAAATTACACATCTGATAAATTACTTAAAACATTAAAAAAACATAAATCTATTCAATTCAATACGTTTGAAGCTATTGAAATTAGAAAAGAACTTAAGTTTAAAACTGAAATGGAAAACACATTAAATCATGTATCAAACAAACCTTTCGGTATTGAAATTGATTGTGACGCCATACAAGATATGCCAAGTAGTGCCATGACGCCAAGCGGGTTTAGTGTAAACAAAACACGTAGTTTTTTAAGCTATTTTGCAAAACATGAAAATGCAAGCTATTTACATATTTGTGAAGCTGCACCAAATAAAAAAACGGCGAATCAAGTTGGAAAATTAATCACCTATTTAGTTACAGATTTTATTAAAGTATCATGAAAATTAATATTATCTATTTTGAAACCGAATACGCAAAAGATTTTTATAATTTGAATATTGAGTGGTTGAAAACATTTTTTTATGTAGAACCTTACGATGAAGAAGTTTTAAGTAAACCAGAAAAATATATTATAAATAAAGGCGGGCACATCTTTTTTGCAAAACTTAATAATAATATTGTTGGAACGGTTGCATTAATGCCAATAGGCAATGAAGGCTATTTCGAACTCACAAAAATGGGCGTATCACCAAAACATCGTGGTCATAATATTGGTCAGCAACTCATGGAATATTGTATTGATTTTGCTAAGAAAAATAAATTCCCTAAACTCATTATCTATTCTAGCAGAAAATTAGAAAACGCCATTTATATTTATAGAAAATATAAATTTATAGAAATACCTGTAGAACCAAATTGCCCATATAAACGTTGTGATATTAAGATGGAGTTGGTGTTTTGAAATTATTAGCTTCTTACTAAAGAAATAGTTTTTAAAAATGTAGGTTAATTTTCAACAGCCTTCAAAGAATCAATCTGCTTTTGTAATCGTTTAATTTCTTCAGCTTTTTTATCAACTACTGGAATTATACTTAAAGAATCCTTCATAGTTTCAGCTATATCAATAACCTTAGTATCTTCAGCAAAATAATATCCAATACCTTCACTAGCTCTCCAAGCTTCATTTAACTGTTCATAAACAGTTTTATCCCATTGACTTGGGTGTTTCACGTCAATCCAAACCACATCGCGATATTCGCTATCAACAAGAACCAAATCTGGAGTGGCAGAACCATCAAATTGTTTCGAATCTGTATCGCTAATAGAAGATACTGTTCCCATAAAAAACATACGCTTTTTACCAGCTAAATTTTTAATATATGGTCTAAATTCTACTGGTGTGTTGGCAGTCCAATCATATTCTTTACGGGATTCTTTTACCTTTAATGGCATTGCCGAAACGCCTGCATAACCTTGTTTTTTTGCTGCATGGTTATAATAATACAATTTATCTGTTCCATCTGCAGGTATAAACACACTGTAACTCAAACTGGTACGCTCATCGCCTACTGGCTCTAATCCAAACCAATGGTATAAACCGCTATAGCCATCAGAATCTGTATCAGAAAAATCAAAATCGGTTACATATGGTTGTTGGTTTTGATCTTTTGGCATTTCAGGAATTTTAACTGCAGTTTCCATATTCCAAGGCAATGGATCGCTAAATCCACCTAAAAACTTTAAAGATTCTGCTTGTAATTGTGATACTTTTTCCGCCAATGTATTCTGACGTGTTAAATACGGATAGTTTTTCATCTCTTCCGGACTTACAAATTTTCCTTTCCCAATTAAAATACGTTCCACATAATCATTAAAATCGTGCTCGCCACTATTAATGACCATAACACCTCCAAAGGTTGGATATGGAAATAAAAAACCTTTCCATTTAATTAAACTCACAACTTCAACCCATTGCCCTGTGTCATTTTTCATGTAATAGGTATCACTTGGTTCATAATTAACCAGCATCCATGGATTAAATCGTTGCACTACTGCATTATATGTATTTCTACTGAATTTTAAAGATTCTCCTATTGAAAACGTTACTGAAATTCTATTTTCACTTGAAAACCTTGGGAATGGTGTGGTACTTGATACGGCAAAAACTTCTTCAGTATTATCAGTCATTCCTTGCCACATGTACTTTTCGGTAGGCTGAATGGCCATCGTCCATTTATTTTCATCGCCAATTCTTACTAAATGTGGTAACGAAACATCTTTGGTTTCGCCAACGCTTTCATTTGCCATTGAAAATATGTTATTCAATGGCTGAATACGTTCGTTTTGAGTTAACGGTAATTCGTTGATTTCAACTTTATTTAAATGATTAAATACGTTATACGTTTTCATATAATCATACATTTTAAAGTGCCAACCAACAACGTATAAAATACCGAAGAAAATGACTAAAAGTGCTAACATGCCTAGTCTTCCACCTGTGCTTGCTGATTTTCTGAACTTTCGTAAACCAAAAAACAATACAGTGGCACTTAATAGAACTATAAAAATGTATTTTCGAATAAAAAGTAATGCTGGTTGATAATCATCCCTTAATACGAATAGTGCAATGAGTAAAACCAACGAAACAATTATAGTTATCGTTTTTTGCTTTTTACCTTTTCTCCAGTAGTTTTTAATCATAATATTATATTGTCATTGCGAATCACGTTTTTTGCGTGATGTGGCAACCTGTTTATTAATTATTCAGAATTTCAATTTGAAAGATTACTTCGTCGCTTATTCCTCGTAATGACGAATTATAGTAACCCTTTGTCTTTTAAACGTTCTCTGGCGCTTTTCTCGTCTGTTTTAGGAATTTCTTTAATTTCTTCGACTACTTCTTCAGCATCTTTAGTTTTTAAATCTTCAATAAAGTCTTTTCCTTTTTCGATTGTGCCTTGAACTATATCTTCAATTGAATCACTTTTCTCATCAATAACTTCGCTAGATTTGAATATAAAATTAGCCAAATATGTTCCGGCCAAAGTACCAACAATCATAGACGCAAAAACTGAAATAGTCGCTAAATCAATAGGAATTAAAAAACGCGTAATTACTATACCAATTAAAAATAAAAAACCAATAAAAACTAATCGAATTATAAATTTTTGCTGATAAACAAATCCTGTTTTATCATTAGATTTCATTTGTAAATCTTTGGAATACATGATTTTATTGAAAAATCGATATAATCCATTGCCATTTGATTCTCTCCAATATATTAAAGCTCCAAAAAGTATGGAAGCAATAAAAACTATAAGTTCTAGTGTCATAATTTCAAGTTTGTAGTTAGGAGTATGAAGTTTGAAGTTTCTTACTCAATTCTATTATTCTCATTTTATTTTATTTCTGAAAGCTATTGTCATATTCATAATATCGAAACAGTCTTTATAATATTTTAAAAAACTTTCTTCAGATATATAATCTCTTCTTTTAGCTTTATGCAAACATGTTACAACTTCTGCAATTGAGCGAATTGAATATCCTAAAAATTTTCTATACTCAGCTCCAGATTGTAAAATAGAGCCTTCTGAAATATTTAAGGCAATAGAATCTGCTGCTCTTTTTAATTGAGAAGATAAATTATAAAGTTCGTCTTTAGGAAAATTTCGAGCCATATCATTCATAGCTTCACCTAAATCCATTCCTTTTTGCCAAATAATTAAATCTTCAAACTTAAATTTCATGTTCTAAATTATATTCATAAAGATAGAAAACTTCTAACTTCCAACTTCGTCCTTCAAACTTCCAACTTCCTACTTCGTCCTTCAAACTTCTATACATTGTTACTTATTGTTTCAATCGCCCAATCTTTAAAAGAATCGTCCCATGTTTTAAAACTCTCATAAAACGCTTCTTTATCATACCAATACCAATACAAAATATCTTTAGCAGATACATTAACCAATAATTTCCATATTAAATCTTGATGACTTACCGCTAAAGATGAATGCGGTTGGTGTAAAGCTTCAAAAAGCTTCAAATCAACAATATCATTAATTTTAAAGGCGTTACTTATTTCTAATTTCTCAAGATAACGCTCAACACTCATCACTTTTTTACGCGAGTCTATATCCAGTTTATTTAAGTAGCTTTTATACAAAATAGGATCGTTTAAAATATCTTTTAACGGATGTTGTGTTTTCTTTAAACACAGTGCCATTTCATATTTTTTAATACGCTCGTAGCGTTTTGTTTTTACTACTTTTTCTAAATCGTACTCAATTATAACATGGTCACGCAATTTATCCATGAGTTCTGGCTGTTGAATATGATAAATGAGCACTTCATAATTCGTATCTTTTATAGCTTCTTTATACCATGTTTTATCTTCAAAAACGACGATTGGTGTAATAAAATCTCGCAATACATAAACACCACCAAAAGCCCTTGTATAAAAGGAATCCGTGGTGTATTGCAACTCATGCAAATCTAAATCTCGATGTCGTAAATCGCCATAAGTTTTTGCAGAATTTAATAATTGTTCATGAATAGTTTCATCAATAAAATTATTACCTCTGCTGAAGGTTTCTACTAATTCTAATTGCTGATTTTGAATTTTATCTAAATCATCAATAAGATGAAATTTAATCGTTATTTTATCATATTTCAAAACATCTAAAGGTTCGTAAAACACATCAATACCTTGATCAAAATCTAAACAAATAGCGCAATCTCGCGTAATATCTTTTATTTTTGAATCATGAATTTTAAAGACAAATTTCATGACGTCTCTATCAAACGTATGAAACGGGAAATACACAGGTTTTCCTTTTTGTAAAGGTGAAATAAGAATACCGTGTGCATTAGCTTCACCATTATTTAAATAGTGATTATTGGATTTTTCTTGGGCTATTTCTGGGCTCCAACCAACACCATCAATATGAAACGTTTTTAACTTTGTTTCTGTAAAACCAAGTTTTATTAAGCATTTATTATAACGCTCAACCAGTTTTCCACTTATGGGGATAAGTTCACTTCTGTATAAATTGGATTGTTTTAGTTTGTCCATCACTGTCATTCCTGCGAAGGCAGGAATCTCTTATTAATTTATATTCTTTTTAAATGGATTCCTGCCTTCGCAGGAATGACAAATATTACTCTATCAACTTATGAATAATCGCATATTGCAACAACACAATTGTTCTTGTATCAACTATTTCTCCATGATGCAACATTGCTACTGCGTTTTCGAAAGGTACTTCTAATACTTCAATATCTTCATGTTCACTATCTAAACCGCCTCCTTCATTTATTTTCATAGCATCGGTGTATTCACCAACAAAAAAATGCATTTTCTCTGTCATTACTCCTGGAGAAGAATAGGCTTCATATACTTTTTTTACCGATTTTAAACGATACCCAACTTCTTCTTCAGTTTCTCTAATCACACAAGCTTCAGGGTTATCTTTATCCAACATACCAGCGGCAATCTCAACTAAAAAGCCATCTTTATTATCATTTAAATAAGTAGCCATTCTAAATTGTTTGGTTAGAATAACGGTCTTCTTTTGTTTGTTATATAATAAAATTCCAGCACCATCTCCTCTATCATAAACCTCTCGCATTTGCTTTACCCATTTGCCACTTGACATTAAATAATCAAAATTGACTCTATTAAGAATATAATAATTATCTGAAAGTAGCTTCTTTTCTATATTTTTAATTGGGGCGTTGCTCATTTTTAAATTTTATATTTTAAACTAATTTATGTTTATTAAGTCTCGACTGCGCTCGACCAGACAACAATTTAGTTTTTATTTTCAAACGTTTTTCTAGCCTCAGTTTCAATGTTTAGATGATTCACTCTTGCATCAACTTTTCGTTTAAAATCGGTATCCGCAATAGTGGCAACATTATCTAAATAACGCACAACTTCTTGACGACGAATTTCTGAAAAGTCTAAACCTTTCATATTTGCTCGCATTAATTCTTGAAGCATATTAAATTTAGTATCGTAGTCTTGTTTAAAATAAATTTCTGAATTTTCAAACCAATCTTCTTCCAAATCAAAATCGGTTAAACGCAATGATACCGCACTTTGAATATTTCTCACATCACGAGAAGAGAAAAACGGAAACGCCTTTTGCATATCCTTATACAAATTAGCATAAAATAAATGCTGATTAGTTTTAAACTGCTTTTCAACTTTATCGTAAACAGCATGAACGCGTTCTTCGGTCGGCTTATCGGTAATATTTAAAATTTCACCCATATTTTTAGCTAAGCCTTGATCTTGCAAATACGCATAGTTTTCTGGTCCTTGCATGTTTACAAAATCTGACATAGTATCATCTAATTTTCGCCACCAAAGATGATCTTGATCTAAAAAATCATGCTCTGTTCGTGCGCCGTCAATTTTAAATCGACCTTGAACACGCGAAATCACAGCTTTATCTAACATTTCTGGAAGGTTAGTAAATAACCCAATAGAGCTATTACCATAATTCACAGCATAAGCGCCTTCTGTATATCTTAAAAATACGCCAATAACTTCTTTTACACCTGCTGAAACCCCTTGAGCGGTTCGTTCTTGTAAATTATTCTCAGCATCATCAATTGGTGCAAAAATAAGTTTTGTTGGATCTTGCAAAGGTTTCATCCATTCCACCATTTTTTCAGCTGAACCACCTTGAAATGTACTAATCAACGTATCTGGCATTGGGTGAAATAGAAATGGAATATCCAACGTATCGCAATGCTCTTTTAAACGTGTTGCAATAGCCGCAATAAGCATACTTTTGCCTGTTCCTGGAATTCCATACCCCATAAAAACGGGCATAAAACCACCAAGCTCTTGAAATGGATTTTTCTTAGCAGTAAAATCATAACTCAACATACGCTCGGTTAAACGACGTGCAAAATGTTTAGCATCGCGGTTTCCAACAATTTGTTCGAACTGAATTTTATTAAATTCGATACTTTTTGCAGTGCCTTGAAACACATTATTCCAACCCGAAACTGCAAATTCTGATTTTTCTAATTTGTATGTTCGGTCTTCAATAGTTTCGGTGTATTCTAAACTACTTTTTCGAAGTTGAATTTCATCAATCAAAGCTTCAAAATAAACGACAGTAAAATCTATCACATCTTTATCTGACTTTACAATTTCTGGATGTCCTAAATACTTATCAAAATAGAACAAACTACATGAAATTCCTTTTAATGGTGACATAAAAGAAACTTCAGGAATACCCGCAAACTTCTGCTTCATAACAGATAAATCATCTGACGCAAATGGTTTTAAATCGTTTAAAATTTTATATGCTGTCGCGAATAACATAAACGCAGTTGCAGTAAGCATTTTACTTTCAAACTCACGCTTTCCATTATTATCTAGTGCCGATTTATTTTCATTTAAAGCCGACAAACCTGACGCATCATAGTAACTATCTTTAATCCAAATACCCAAAGTGATGCCTTCTTGAACGGCATAAAGTGTTTGGTTTAAATAAATAGGAATCGCCACTGAATCTGGTAACAAACGCTTTTTTAATGCTAAAATAGTTTTAGAAACCGATGTGATTTCTGCAGAATTTGTACCATTATTAGCCCGAGATAAATACAATAAAATAGACTCATCCTTAGCGTCTTTATCTTTGTTTTTTGCGCGAGCACCTTGCTCCCATTGTATAGATTTTAAATAGGATGCCGCTTCATCACGAAGCATATCGAGTTCGGATAATTTTATTGGGAATGTTGAGTTGTGTTCCATCTAATAAGTTAAAAGTTATAAGTGAAAAGTTAACAGTTTCAATTCTCGATACTTCGAGCTGCAATCTACTAGCTTCAAACTTTTTCTATTTTTAATCCAGTAATTTCAATTGGCGCTTGTGCTAACCCATTCATCATTTCTGGAGTTTTGTTGAATAATAATTGAATAATTCTATGAGGTGCAAAAACATACCTTTTTCTGAAAACATCGTCCCATTTTTGCAATACCTGTTTACTAAAAAAACTACCTTCTTTAAACTCACTACCAGAGGTAACTTCATCAATTTTTAGAGAAATCGCATAAGATTCTAAAGGAATTTCTTTCTTACCAATACCTTCTAAAATAGCATGAGTTACTTCATTTTCATCCTTTGCAAATACATTGTGTATGGGGCCTAAATCTATTCGTTTTATAAACTTTGGCGATACTTTAGCTAGTTTTCTATCAATAGTATATGCCATAGTATCTAAGCTCATATCTCTGTCGGACGTTGTTTTTAAAACCTCATAAATATCATCTTTATAATCTTTTACACTATTTCCATCATAATTAAAATACATGAAGCAAATAAACGGACGGTTATGAGAAACATCGAAAAAACTCCAGCTAACTAATAAATCACCTGCCGAATTTGGTGGCGCACTCAAAATTTTACCTTGAACAAATCGGTTAAATATATACTCCTTTTTTACCGAAGCATAATAAACAATAGAAGCTGCTTGAAACAACTTACTCTTTTTTATAGGCTGCTTTTTATGCATCAACGTTTGTAAAAACTCTTCTTTGAGTGTACTTACTGGTGTTAGTTTTCCTAAATATTCATCTCGTAATTCTAAATCGTTAAACAAATACCTAAACTCTAAATAATTAGGAAATCCAGAATGTGTTAAATCCACTTTCATATTATCTTCCTCGTCATACATATACTTAATACGCATAGCCTCAACAGAATACAATAGTAAATCGCAGTATTGCTTAAACAACAACACCTCTTGTTCATTGCAAAGTTTTTGTCTTTGCACGGCAACTATAAGTTCCTTAAAAGCAAAATCTATCATTTTATGATAAAAAACGTATTGCTCTTTCGAATCGAGAATTGCAGAATCTAAAGGTGTTACAATATGATTTATGGACATTTTTTAGTATTCAGTTTGCAGTTTTGGCATAAATACACTAGTATTTTGTTAATTTATTTGGGCGTTACCACAAGGGTCAGGCTTTTCGTTACAAGTCCTCGCTCGTACCTCGCTGTGGGCTTTCCACTGCAATCCCTAACGCAGAAACCTAGAACTATTAAACTTTGTATTTCATTTAATGAGATTGCCACGTCGTACCTCCTCGCAATGACAAAATTTAAGATAACAAATCGTCCTCGCTAGCTTCTGGTTTTGGTTTACCAGCAGGTTTATCATCATCGCCAGATGGTGCATTAGCATCAGCATTATAATAATCTTCGAAAATCTCTTTCATGTCGATTCCATAACGCTCTGCAAAATTCTTTTGAATTTCACCATCTTTAGCACGAATTTCCTGTAAAGCCTCAGCATAACTGCTGTAAACACCTTGCATTACTTTTTCATGAACTGGAATATTATCCATCATATCTTGACGTGCTTTAGCACTCGCCGTATGCATTGAAGCCAGAGTTTCTCCAATATGCTCATCCGTTTTAACACCTAAATGCTCTAAAATAGCAGCAAATTCTTGATCTGTTCTCGCTTTTAAAGCCACAACATAACCATCATAATATTTAAGACGCTCTTCTGTATCAGACTTTAATTTTGCACGATGTGTTTGTAAATTACTACGTAAAGAGGTTAACACTTTAATGGTTAAATTATGCTTGTGTACAAAACTATCTTTACTGGCAGCAAGCGTCGTATATGCATTTTTAAGACCTTCTAACTCTTCTACTTTTTGTTCTAAAGTGGTCATTTTACCAATAGCTTCAGAATATTCCGCAGATTGTTTATCGGCAATATCTTCCAATTCTTGTCGCGCTTGTTTTAGTAAAGCATAATTTTCTTCGAGTTTGGCTTCAACTTCCTTTTTCTTTTCTAAAGCTTTCGTGTGGTTTTTAGAAGCTTCTACAATAGCATCTTTTAGCTTTTCCTCTACTTCTTTAATTTCAACTTCACGGTTTTTTAAGCGTGTAACTGCAGCTTGAGATTTATAAGACAGTTCACTTAAAAGTGTTTGAACATCGGCACTTTCAATACGCGTTTGAAACATCGCTTTTGCTTTATTATCGGCGCCAGCTCTTGTTTTTTCAGCTACTTTAAACTCTTCTTCTTCTTTTTTAATTTTACTTTTACGTCCCCAAAGGTTATTCCACCACGTATCTGGTTTATTTTTGGCGTCTTCAAGTTCAATTCGTGCACGCTCTAACCCTTTTTGTGCATCGTCTATTACTTTTTGCTCCGTAGCATTAAGTGACGAGAATTTCTCGAACATAATACCTACTTCGTCCTGGTAATCGGTTAAATCCTTAATCGCATCCAAAAGCGTCGTTCTATCTTTTTCTGCCATATGCACCACATCATCCAATGTGGCATTTAATATTTTCTGGCGCACTTCTGGATCGTCTTCTTGCGACAATTTAGATTTCATAGTATCAATGGCTTTTCCCCAATTAACATCTACTTTTTCGGTTTTTTCGTTTGAAGAGGTTTCTAATAAATCAAAATCATCTGCCATGGTATATTTCGTGTTTAAAGTTTTACAATTTATAAATAAGCAATTTCGTTAAAATATCTTAGTTCTGAAAATATTTATTGCTCATAATTATTTGTAGTTAATATTATAAAAATGTTACAATTAATTTTATCTCTAATTTTATTTTTATCTTTAAAAAAAACTTAACTATGAAAAAACCATTATACTTTCTAATTGCTATTGCTGTTTTAATATCAAGTTGTAAAAAAGAAACTAAAAAAACTGAATCAGCATACAACGAAACTTCTTCAGTTGATATAAAGACTGGTATAGATTCTCAGAATGAATTAGAAATAATTCCAATATCGCATGCCACTATGGTTTTAAATTATGGCGATGAAACCATTTATGTAGATCCAACTGGTGGAAAAAAAGCGTTTATGAATGAAAAAAAGCCAACTATTATTTTAATAACAGATATACATGGCGATCATTATAATATACAAACGCTAAAAGAATTAGATTTAAATGGTACAATATTCGTAGCTCCTCAAGCCGTAATCGATAAATTCCCTGAAGACTTTAAACCCATGTTAAAAGTTTTAAATAATGGAGAGAACACAACCATAAAAGACATTTCAATTGATGCGATACCTATGTATAATTTGAGAGAAGAAGCTCTTAAGTATCACTCAAAGGGAAGAGGTAACGGTTATGTTCTAACTATTAATAACCAACGTATTTATATAGCTGGTGACACCGAAGATATTCCTGAAATGAGAGCTTTAAAAAATATTGACAAAGCCTTTATTTGCATGAATTTACCGTACACTATGACCGTTGAAAGTGCGGCAAGTGCAGTATTAGAATTTAAACCTAAACAAGTTTACCCTTACCATTACAGAGGAACAGAAGGTTTAAGCGATGTTGACAAGTTTAAAACTATTGTTAATACATCAAACTCTGATATTGAAGTTGTACAGCTTAATTGGTATCCGTTACTTTAAATAATTTCTTGTTTAATTTTATGGAAAATATAGTATCTTTGATTGAGCTATTAACCCAATTTACGCATTAATTATGCTACTTAACCAACTAACGTCTTTTTTATTAACACTTCTGCTTGTTGACCAATCTGACCTTGTTAACATGCTAATTATTGTAGTTATTTTCTTTGGTGTTTTACTACTTCTAGGAATCAGGAAATCTTACAAGCTAAAAAAGGAAAACGAACGATTGGATGCAATTAACAAAAAAATAGCTGAAGAAGAAGACAAGCCTTATCAAGATTTTACTGACGGACATATGTATGGTGGTAATTAAAAAACAATAAATATGACAACTACAGTATTAGCTTTTATTGGAACTTTTTTTATTGAATTATTATACCGCCGAATTATATTAGGAAAACTAATAAAAAGAGGAATTAAAGAATTTGACACCAACAAGGATGCTTTAATGAAAATGGACTTGTCTGGATATAAATTAGGATACACTCACGTTTATTAATAATAACTAAACCCCTATAACCATGAAATTTTTTCTTAATTACACAGCATTATTATTTCAGAATAATCTTGAGCTTTTAAAATCTGCAGAGAACGACAAAAATCTTAGTACTCTGATTAGTATCTTATCAATTGGATTTATAACCCTTTTGCTTTTACTAACTATAAGTTTGTACAAAACTCATAAATTAAAAAAAAGAATTAAACAATTAGAATCTCAAAAATAAAGCAATAATTTATCGTACTAATTTCCTATACTTTATGCGCTTCGGCATCAAATCGCCACCAAGTCGTTTCTTCTTG
>TARA_R110002096_G_scaffold183757_14_pt1 | contig 14090 bp, 10 predicted proteins | sample TARA_R110002096 | Tara Oceans TARA_R110002096 (sample SAMEA4397295) | marine metagenome | biome: Polar Biome; feature: [DCM] deep chlorophyll maximum layer (ENVO:01000326); material: water (ENVO:00002006), including particulate matter (ENVO:01000060) such as... | depth 35 m | reverse complement strand
CTTTCTTCGCCAATAATTCTAAACGTCGATGTGGTTTGGTGGGCGAATTGACACTCTGAGGGAAATCTATAAGTCATCTCTGTCAATGTATTATTTGATATCTACAATTCCTGCGAAAACAAGAATCTAAAGTTACATTTCAAATTTGAATCCTCACTATCAATCTGGATCTTGGGCATACGCCGCGAGATGACTTTTAATAAGGCTCACAAAAAATCAGCCTAATCTTTTACGCTTATTGAGATAAGCGAGCAAGGCAAAGTCGAAATCCGCTTCAGTATCAATTTCTTCGTAGTCGATACCAAACTCGCTACATGCTAGCATAAACTTCTTAGTATACTCGGCAACTTTAGCTTGATAATCTTCACGTACTTGAGATGGAAGGACTTCAACTTCAGCACCAGTTTCCATGTCTTCAAAAACAAACTTGTTATCAGAAAAAGCTAAATCACGCTCGCTTCTTTTCTCTAGCGTATTAAACAAAAGGACTTCATGTTTGCGATGTCTTAGGTGTTTGAGAGAAGAGATGAGCGCTTCGTGTTCCTGAACATTTTCAAACAAATCGGTAATGATAACTACCAAACTTCGATGAGTAAGTCGTTCGGCAACCTCGTGAATTACTTTAGCAGAAGCAGTCTTTCGTTGCTCGGGCTTTTTATCTTCCTCACGAATCAATTCGCGCTCTAGTTCTAAGTAAATCTGACGTAAATGTGAATATGTTCCTTTTGCAGGGATGAAGGTCTCAACTTTATCAGAAAATGGGATGAGCCCGCAAGCATCACGTTGACGATGCATTAAGTACATTAATGAAGCCGCGAAATGAGTTCCATATCTCAATTTCGACCACTCACCAAAATGTTTAAAAAGCATTGAAGAGCTGGTATCTAACAACACATAGCAGCGAAGGTTGGTTTCTTCCTCATACTGCTTTACGTAAAACCGTTCTTTTTTACCATAGGCTTTCCAATCGATGTGTTTGAAATCGTCGCCAGGGTTGTAAGGGCGGTGTTCCGCAAACTCTACACTAAAACCATGATATGGGCTTTTATGCAAACCAGATATAAAACCCTCTACAATTCTTTTTGCACGTAGTTCAAGCGATGAAAGTTTGGATAAGATGTCTGGTTTTAAAAGCATGGTGGATGTTACAAGTTCTTGAGTAATGGTGAAAGCAAAATTCCGCAAAACTATTCGTATTAAACGTAGCTAATTCACAGAAACTTCTTAAACAATGGTGACCTTTAGGCAAACATTCATTTACAACATAATAAGATGGGGTTTCTAGTTAATCATGAATGTATTAGGCCTAAAACGTTTCCTTTTTCTTTTTTTCGTATCAATATTTATTTCGAATAGTTTAATTGCACAAGAAGTACCAACGGTAACATTCTCGCCAGAAAAAGGACTTAATGTAACAACTGCCGATGGTTTTATGTCGTTTAAGCTAGGTATGCGTTTACAGCAGCAAGCTTTTGGAGTTCTTCCGCTAGACGGAGATGATCCTTTTGATGGAGATTTGGTGATAAGAAGAGCTCGAACTCAAATGAGTGGCTATATTCTTAACCAAAAGCTCGGTTATTTCCTTCAACTAGAAATGGATAAAGGAAATGTGCAGTTATCGAATGCAGAGTATAGATGGCGCCCAAACTCTGAAACACAAATCAATTTTGGGCAACTTCGCCCGCCAAGTGGTCGTCAATTTCAAACCACTTCAAAAAACTTGCAGATGGTAGATCGCTCAGCGGTGTCTCGCTTCTTCGCTGTTGGTTACGATCTGGGATTTACCGCAAATACCTTTGTTGGTTTAGGAAATACAGCCGGCTTTATTGTTTATGGTGGTATTACACATGGTGAAGGAATCAACAAAGCAAAAGCCAGTGGTGGCTTGGCTTATACCGGACGTGTAGATATTCTACCGTTTGGTAAATTTTCAAATCATGGCGATTACATTGAAAGTGATTTATACAGAGAGCCAACCCCAAAATTATCCATCGGCGTAGCTTTTTACCATAACCAAGACGCCGCCACAAAACTAGGAAACGTTGCTTGGAATAATAAATCCGCAGATATTTCTAATTTTTATGTTGATGGTGTTTTTAAACACAAAGGATTATCTCTTTTAGGTGAATTTATCCAACGAACTATTTCGGATGATGGAATTCTCACATTGCCAGATAATAGCAGGGTCTATTCTTTGCTTGTTGGTGGAAAAGGGATTTCATTTCAAGCAGGTAAATTCTTAAATGAAGAGTTGGAATCAACCATCCGTGTAAGCTTTTTGAACCCTGATGACGAACTAAGGGTGATTAGAAATAACTTTACCGAACAGCGTAAATATGGTATTGGCTTGAATTATTATTTTATCGGGCATTCCATCAAAATTCAAAGTGAAGCGAACTTGGTATCAGAAAAATACGCACCTTCTGACGAGCTCTCATATGTTGAGTTTTTAGTACAATTCAGTCTCAGTTTTTAGAACATTAAGCAAGCAATAGGCAATTGCAATGAAAAGCATAAACAAACAAACAATCGGAATATTCGTTGGTATCATCGGATTGGTCATTCCTTTTTTTCTGTCCATAGACGGCTTATCTCAGGCAGGGCATGTAACTCTAGGTATTTTCTTTTTAGCGGCCGCATTTTGGATGTTAGAGCCTGTTCCTATCTTCGCGACCTCTATTATGGTAATTCTACTTCAAGTGCTGTTACTCAGTAAAGAAGGCCTCATATTCAAGACTGTTACAGAAGAGTACACCCCAGATTCTTATACGATGTTTATGGGGACGTTGGCCAATCCAATTATAATCTTATTTCTAGGTGGATTTGTACTTGCAGGAGCGGCTATTAAATACAATCTCGATAAAAACTTAACTCGAGTACTTTTAAAACCATTTGGAACCAATCCGAAGTACATTTTATTAGGGCTGATGATTGCAACGGCATTCTTATCTGCTTTTATGAGTAACACCGCTACTACAGCTATGATGATGACGGTAATTTTGCCCATAATTGCCCAAATTAGTAAAACAGATCCATTAAGAACGGGATTAGCTCTATGTATCCCATTTGCTGCTAATATTGGCGGAATAGCAACTCCGATTGGAACTCCTCCCAACGCGGTTGTTATAGGAGCTCTTTCTCAACAGGGAATTGATATCCCATTTGGGCAGTGGATGGCTTTAGCAACTCCGCTAGTTGTTGTTGTTTTGATTTTTGCATGGTTTCTATTATTGAAGGTATTTAAACCAAATACTACGGTAATAACCATCGATATGGCAGGGAAACTCAACAAATCAAAAAATGCCATTATTCTGTATGCTGTGTTTGCTATAACAGTCGTTCTTTGGATTACAGAAAGCTTTCATGGTGTGAAAAGCGCGATTATCGCACTAATTCCTGTGGTGATACTTACATTAACTGGAGTTGTGTCGAAAGAAGATATTAGAAAGTTGCCTTGGGAGGTGTTGTGGCTAGTAGCAGGTGGTATTTCTTTAGGAATTTCGATGAAGAGCACTGGCCTTGCCGAATGGATCGTTCAAAGTATTGAGTGGAGCGCTTTTGGTCCTGTGGTTCTTATTGCTTTATTTGGTTTAGTATCATTGTTGATAGCCAACTTTTTATCACATACGGTTACAGCAACATTACTCATTCCATTAGCAATTATCATGGCTACTTCTGGAATAGCGGGAGATGGCTTTAACTTAGTAATTGTAAGTTTGGTGATTGGTATTAGTGCTAGTTTAGCAATGTTACTTCCAATTTCAACTCCTCCAAACGCCATTGCTATGAGTACAGGAACTATAAGAACTGTAGATATGGCAAAAACAGGATTTGTAATCGGATTATTGGGTTTCTCTATTGTTGTGTTGTACGCACTGTTCTATTGGCCATTATTATTAAACTGAGAGGTAAATTATGGATAAGCAAATCTATATTATTGTTGTAGAAGATGAATTGGAAGTTATGGATGCTCTTGTTGGCGACTTGGAGTTTATAGAGCCAACATTCCCAGTTGAGACTGCAAATAACACCGAAGAAGCTAAAGAGATCATGCAGCAGATTGAAGAAGCTGGAAACCAAGTTGGATTGATTCTGTGCGATCACGTTTTACCGGGCAAGAATGGCGTTGATTTACTCATAGAACTACAAAGTCACCCATCAATAAAAATGAGCAAGAAAGTTCTGGTAACAGGACAAGCTGGACTTGAAGATACCGTGCAAGCAATAAACAAAGCTGGGCTAGATTACTATGTAGCTAAACCTTGGCAAAAAGATGAATTGCAGCAGGTAGTAGTTAATCAGCTTACTGATTTTGTGATTCAGCAAAAGTTGAATCCGCTTCCTTATATGACCGCACTTGATGCACCGCGACTCGCAGAAGTGCTTCGTAACAACACCCTAACTGATAATTAACCAGCATGAATAAAGGACTTATGCTGAATGATAGAAAAGTTATCCTCCGTTTTATTCAACGAGCAATACGAGAATCAGAGGAATTGCAAGAGCATGTGGTAAGCTTTAAAAAAGGCGATATTATCTTCAATCAAGGAGAGTCGCTTCACTATTTATATTTGTTGCTAAAAGGGAAGGCTAAACTTAATCACACCCGTACGGATGGCTCCTCTTTAGACTTGCTAAAATTGATTCCTGGACACTTTGTGGGCTTGCTATCATTTACTACTGGGAACCCCTCCCTTACATCGTGTATTGTGCAAGCAGATGTTCAGGCGCTTAGAATAGAACAGAACGAGTTTGAGCAATATGTGAACGATAATCCTCGTCTTCGTCATCCATTGCAGCAGTTGATGATGAGTAATATGGCTGATCGGTTTCTGAAGAATTTGGAACTAGAGTCAGAGATGAGTGCTTTAAACAAAAAGCTCGAAAAAGAAAGAGAAGACCTTAAAGAAGCCTACGAACAACTCGAACAGTCCTATCAGAAAATTATCCATCAAGAAAAAATGGCCACTCTAGGTGAACTGGTTGCTGGTTTCGCTCATGAAGTTAATAATCCTGCAGCGGCACTCATTCGTTCTGCAGAAGCACTTAAAGAAAACTTCAAGGACCTTTCAATCAGTGAGCCGTTAGCTGTGATGTTTAAGAACGGATTGGAAGCTGGGCCAATAAGTAGCAGTGAAGTTAGAAGGAAAATGCTCGAAGTTCAGAAACGCTTTCCATATGTAGAAGATAGGGCTGCAACTCGCAAATTAGCACAAATGCAGGAAGAAGCATTGGCTGTTATCGATTCAAATCGAAAGAAGATCCCAATAACTCAACTTTTACAACAGTTTGAAGCAGGGAAACTCATCCACAATATTCAACTAGCTAGTGCCAGAATTGCCAACTTGGTTAAAAGTTTAAAAAGCTACAGTCGCCAAGATAACAACCAAGCAGATATGATTGATGTGAGGACTGGTATTAAAGACACCGTTCTTGTCCTAACCAATCGCCTAAAATTTTTGGATGTAAATCTAGAACTGAATGAGGTTCCTGAAACCTGTGCAAGAATGGGAGAGCTTAACCAAGTATGGACAAATATTCTAGTAAATGCCTGTGATGCTTTAACTGATGGTGGGCAAATCAGCATAAAAACATGGAACGACAAAAAATCCATATTTGTAAAAATTTCTGATAATGGTCCTGGTATCCCCGTTGATATACTCGATCGCATCTTTGAACCAAATTATACCACCAAAAACCAAGGTGCAAAATTTGGTTTAGGCTTAGGTTTGGCCATTTCTAATCAAGTAGTCGGGAAATTAGGTGGCACAATTGAAGCAAAAAATAACGAAGTGAAAGGAGCTACATTTCTAATTTCAATACCAATAACAAAGTGCTAGGGTAAAACAACATCTTAATGAAATTTTGTGGTGAAACGAATTCTGCGCCATCGTGATATTGTTGGAACTACAATTTAGTTAACATTTATGGCATAAGGACTCTACTCCAGCTGAGTAAAGTTTAACTTTTCCTTACACATACGTACAGAATACAACGCTTAATGATCCTCTACCACTTATCCCACCATTAAAAGGTATGAACTCTATCACCTACACATTGGGAGGTAATAGCTTTACCGCGAATATGGAGTGGGCGATTGCACAAAATAGGATTTCGAATATTTCTTCCAACGAGGATAAAACGAAATCGCATGCAATTTTCAACGCTGTTTATTCAATGCTGTTTATTCAATGGAAATCTTACTTCAATTGTTGAAGCCAAGAATTTATTTGACACCTATTATAATCAACATACAAGCATTGCTAACATCCCAGAATCTGGACGAAGTTTTATGCTTACGCTAAAATATAGCCTATAAACAATTTCTTACCGGCGCTCTATAATTAAAACGGTTATAGAGCGCTTGGTAAGTTTACTTATTGGTGGCCATGTAGTACAACTGCATGATGCGAAGCTCATCGTAGCCAATTGCTTTGTTAAGTTCGTCATACACTGGGCGTAACATCAATGGACCTTTCTTTTTGAAGGCTGCCATTACATGATCTTGTTGACGTTGGGAAAGCGTTGTAAACTCTAAAAGTCCTTCCAGACGTAAGTCATTTCCTTCATCTATAAAAGTTTTTAAATGAGCCAAGATGGTTACTTCTTTTACACCATGTGCTTCGGCTAATAATGGAATAGATTCTCCGTCATTAAAAGTCTCACCAACTAGATGGTGCTTTTTGTTTCCGGTGGACTTCTTAACCTTTGTAGCCAAAGATTTCTTCCTTTCTTCTAAGCCGTTTTCCTGAGTGTACTTTTTGATGATGCCCACAAATGCACTACCAAACTTCTCTTTCTTAACAGCTCCAATTCCGTACAAATGCTCTAAGTTGTCCTTGCTCTGAGGGAAGAAATAAGCCATTTCAACAAGTGTTGTGTCTGGGAAAATAGCATATGGAGGAACATCCTGGTCGTCAGCAATCTCTTTTCGCTTAATTCTTAACAGCTCGAATAATTTAACATCGTAATCTTGTTCAATTTCAGAAGAAGTACGAACTACTGCCTCACCATCAACAGAAGTACTAGTACGATCTAGCATTCCGAATACATTTTCATCACCACTAAGCACAGCAAGAGCACTCTTTTCTAATTTCAAACTGCCGTGATCACCTTTGCTTAAATACCCTTGTCGTATTAAAGAACGCGAAAGTTGTGTCCATTGGTCTTTATTCCATTCAAGGCCAATACCATAAGTTGGAAGTTTGTCGTGTTCAAACTCAAGCACTTTTTTGGATTTTGAACCTCTCAAAATATCTACGATATGGCTAGCTCCGAATTTCTCACCACTACGAACTACACACGAGATAAATTTTTGAGCCGGGATGGTTAAGTCTTCAACATCTGCATCAACAGAAAGGCAGTTATCGCACATGCCACATTCTGCTTTTAGATACTTCTCGCCGAAATAACTCATTAAAGGTTTACGTCGGCAATCGGTAGTTTCTAAGTACTTAACTAATTGCTTTAAGTGATTTTCAGCAACTTCTTTTTCATTACCCTCTTTCTGATTAATGAAATACTTAATCTTTTGAGTATCGGAATAACCGAATAGAAGCAAGCAATCAGAACGGAGTCCATCACGGCCAGCACGACCAATTTGCTGGTAATAAGATTCGATATTCTGCGGCATATCGTAATGCACCACATAGCGCACATTCGGCTTATTAATCCCCATACCAAAAGCGATAGTTGCCACAATAATGGAGATATCATCTCTAATGAAAGCGCGCTGATTAAAAGCACGTTGATCATCATGCAAACCTGCGTGATATGGACGAGCTGAGTATCCTTCTTCCTCTAAAATTTCAGCAACCTCATCTACTTGCCGGCGTGAAAAACAGTAAATAATTCCAGATTGCTTTTTGCGTGTATAAAGAAAATCCAAAAGCTGATTCTGGGGGTCTTTTTTATCAGCAATTTTGAGGAATAAATTTGTTCTATCAAAGCTAGAGATAAAAGCTTCAGAGTCTTTTAAAGAAAGAATAGTCTTTATATCGTCTTGAACACGAGGTGTTGCTGTTGCCGTTAGAGCTATGCAAACAGCGCTTGGGAAATCCTCCTCCCGAACAGTTGCCATTTGGCGATATTCGGGTCTAAAATCGTGGCCCCATTCCGAAATACAGTGAGCCTCATCAATAGTAAAACAATCTACTTTGATAGAGCTTAGCAACTCACGAGTTTTCTCCATCATCAGCGTTTCAGGCGCTAAATAAAGTAGTTTTACTTTTCCACTTTGAATGCGGCGCACATTAAAAGCATAGGCTTCTGGTGTGAGCGAACTATTTAAGTATACAGCAGGAACGTTGTATTCTCTAAGTTGATCTACCTGATCTTTCATTAATGAAATAAGCGGAGATACTACAATGGTAAGCCCATCAAAAATAAGAGCAGGAATCTGGTAACACAACGACTTACCACCCCCTGTAGGCATTATTACTAGAGCGTCTTTTCTGTTAAGAGCATGAGTAATTACTTTCTCTTGCTGAAGTCTAAAGCTCTCATAGCCAAAAACGTCCTTTAAAATACTTTTTGCTTGGTTAATCACGGATTACCTTTGCTGCTTTTTATACTGATTGGATTTTTTCAAAATGACTCATGTACATCAAGGAGTATGACCCTTTTGAGGCATACTCCTTACATAGTCTTAAGAAATAAAATTCTTGGTTCGTAAACCTAAAACTTTGTTACTTAGTTAAATATAGATTTTTAAATTCGAACGGTTTCTTGAAATGTTCGTCATCAAAATCCTTAGCAAAGTAAATTGCTTCGCCTGTTGATTTCATTTCTGGGCCAAGCTCTTTCTTAACACCAGGGAATTTATCAAATGGGAAAACAGGCTCTTTTATAGCCCAGCAATCTAGTTTTGAAGTTAAATCAAACTCGCTAAGTTTTGCGCCAAGCATCACTTTTACGCCAATGGCTGCTTCAGGGCGTTGGGTCGCTTTGGCTAAAAATGGAATTGTACGTGTTGACCTTGGATTGGCTTCGAGGATAAACACTTTCTCATCTTTAACGGCATACTGTACGTTTAAGAATCCCACAATTTCCATGGCTCTGGCAATGCGCTCTTGGTATGTCTCAATATCTTTAATCACCTTATCACTCAACGAGTATGGAGGAAGAACAGCGGTTGAGTCACCAGAGTGAACACCAGCTGGCTCGATGTGCTGCATTATTCCTGCAATATGAATTTGCTCTCCATCAAACACAGAGTCTACATCTACTTCAACGGCATGTTCTAAGTAATTGTCGATAAGGAATGCATTTTCTGGATGCGTTTTTAGAATACGATCTACATAGCGACGCAATTCTTCTTCTTTAACCGCAATACGCATGCCTTGTCCACCAAGTACATAACTTGGACGGATAAGTACGGGATATCCAATTCTCTTGGCTACAACAAGCGCTTCGTCTACATTAGTTGCCATTCCGTATTCTGGAAAAGGAATGTCGAGTTTTAGAAGTAAATTGGAGAATTGACCACGGTCTTCCGCAAAGTCAATCATTTCAAAAGCAGTTCCAAAAATATGGATTCCTTCTTCTACAAAACGCTTACCAAGTTTTAGAGCCGTTTGTCCACCCACTTGAAGAATTACACCTTCGGGTTTCTCATGCTCTATAATATCTAGTACGCGTTCCCAATAAACAGGTTCGAAATAAAGCTTGTCGGCGATATCAAAATCGGTAGAAACTGTTTCTGGATTACAGTTCACCATAATCGCTTCATAGCCCATTTCTTTGGCGGCAAGTACAGCATGTACACAAGAGTAATCAAACTCGATACCTTGGCCAATTCGGTTAGGACCACTTCCCAGAATAAGTACTTTTTTCTTGTCGCTAACAACGCTTTCACTCTCGCCTTCGTAGGAAGAATAGTAGTAAGGTGTTACTGCAGGAAATTCTGCTGCACAAGTGTCTACCAATTTGAAAGCGGGCTTTAAGCCCATGCCTTTTCTGTGAGTACGAACTTCATTTTCGGTAACTTTAGTACCACTTTTACTGAGTAACCAAGCAATTTGATAATCCGAGAAACCAGCTTGTTTCATCTCATACAAATCATCTTTGCTGATGTCTGCTAAACTTTGACCTTCAGTTCTATTTTCTAGCGAAACCATGTAGCGGATTTGCTGAAGAAACCATGGGTCTACTTTGGTGATATCAGCAATTTCTTCAACCGATGTTCCAAGTTTGAATGCGTTTCTGATTTGAACAGAACGATCCCAATATGGTTTAATGAGACGTTCGCGAACTTCTTTTCGGTCCAATTCTTCGTAGCCATCAGCGCCTAAACCGTGGCGACCAATTTCTAGTGATTGCCATGCTTTATTCAATGCTTCAGGGAAATTTCGCCCGATGCTCATTACTTCGCCCACAGCTTTCATTTGGGTAGAAAGTTCTTCATCTACACCTGGGAATTTATCGAAGTTGAAACGAGGAACTTTAACAACTACGTAATCGATAGAAGGCTCGAAGCACGCTGAAGTTGTTCCTGTAATTTGATTCTTGAGCTCATCTAAGTTGTATCCTACCGCAAGTTTGGTAGCAATTTTAGCAATTGGATAACCCGTTGCTTTAGATGCTAGCGCCGAAGAACGACTTACTCTCGGGTTGATTTCAATAGCCACAAATCGATCGCTTCCTGGTTCCATTGCAAACTGCACATTACAACCGCCAGCAAAAGTCCCGATAGAACGCATCATCTTGATTGCCGCGTTACGAAGAATCTGTAGTTGTTTATCCGTCAATGTTTGTGTTGGCGCAACAGTTACTGAATCGCCAGTGTGAACGCCCATTGGATCCATATTCTCGATAGAACAAATGATAACCACGTTGTCGTTGCTATCACGGAGAAGCTCTAGCTCATATTCTTTCCAACCAAAGATACACTCTTCAATAAGTACTTGGTGAGTTGGGCTCATTTCTAGCCCGTGAAGTACTTTTCTGTCAAAATCTTCTTCGTGCCAAACAATACCGCCACCGGTTCCACCAAGAGTAAACGAAGGACGAATAACTAGTGGAAGTCCGCCTAACTCTTCTTTAATCTCTTTAGCATCTAAAATGGAAGAAGCTGTTTTACTTTTACATTGCTCAATTCCGATTTCTTCCATCAAATCGCGGAACTGCTGTCTGTCTTCAGTAATATCTACAGCAGCGATATCAACACCAATAATATCGATGTTGTTTGCTTTCCAGAAACCTTCAATCTCTAAATCACGAGCAAGGTTAAGAGCCGTTTGTCCACCCATTGTTGGGAGAACAGCGTCAGGCTTTTCTTTGGCAACAATTTCTTTGATGGAAGCAGTAGTCATGGGCAGCATATAAATTGCATCTGCCATGATTGGATCGGTCATGATGGTAGCAGGGTTCGAGTTGATAAGTACAATCTCGTATCCTTCTTCTTGTAACGATCGGCAAGCTTGAGTTCCAGAATAATCGAACTCGCAAGCTTGACCAATTACTATAGGTCCTGAACCAATGATGAGAATTTTGTGTATATCGTCGCGTCTGGGCATTTATTTTGTTCTTTGGTTGAAGGTTTTGAGCCTTCAATGTTAAAAATGTTTTACGTTTTCCATTGCGAGCGCCCTAAAAGCGCTCTTTTTTCCATGTGTTACTTTGTAACAGCTGCTTTACCCTCTTTCATCATGTCGATGAATTGATCAAAAAGATAAGCCGAATCGTGAGGTCCTGGTGAAGCTTCTGGATGGTATTGCACCGAAAATCCAGGAAACTTCTTAAACTTCAATCCTTCTACTGTTCCGTCGTTTAAGTTGACGTGCGAAATTTCAGCCACATCGTCTTTTATACTTTCTTCGGTAACGCCAAAACCATGGTTTTGTGTTGTAATTTCTACCAAACCTGAAGTGAGGTTTTTAACAGGATGATTTGCGCCACGGTGGCCAACAAACATCTTGCCTACTTCAATGCCTTCACTTAGCGCCATCAGTTGGTGACCTAAACAAATTCCAAAAAGAGGCTTTCCAGTTGCTTTCGCATATTCCACAATTTCGAGCGCATATTCTGCGGTAGCATTTGGATCTCCTGGGCCGTTTGAGAAAAAGAACCCATCAGCGTCCCATTCTTTTACTTCGGCAAGTGATGCTTTTGCTGGAAAAATTCGGAGTGTGCAACCGCGAGCGTGCAAACTATTAATGATATTCTGCTTAATCCCGTAATCGAAAGCAGCAACTTTGAAAGAACCTTCGCCATTCATCGTCTGGGCTTCTTCGCGACTAACTTTAGAAGCGAGTTCCAAGCCATTCATGTCTTCCCAGTTTTTGGCCATTTCCACCAATTTGGCTTCATCCAACTCAGTAGACGAAATCACAGCGTTCATCACACCTTTTTCTCGGATGTGGCGAACAAGAGCTCGTGTATCAACGCCAGAAATTCCTACAATTTCGTTGTCAACAAGGTAGTCTTGAAGACTTCGGTCTGCCATTGGGTTGCTAAATTCCCAGCTAAAGGCGCGTGTAATCATTCCTGCTACCATCACTTTTCGGTGTTCATCATCACGAGACATCGTTCCGTAATTACCGATGTGTGGGTAGGTCATCATCATAAGTTGGCCGTAATAACTTGGATCGGTGAAGATCTCTTGATAGCCAGTCATACTTGTGTTAAAGCAAAGTTCGCCACCAGTAATTCCTTCGTGGCCAACAGCCCAACCGTGTACAACGGTTCTGTCGCTTAATGCAAGTATGGCTTTCTTTCTTGGGTACAAAGACATGTTTAGAATTGAGTTTGAGTGAGTTGAGGGTCAAAAAAAATCCGACTACGAGAACCGTGTCGGATTTTAAAAATGATATAGAAAATCGAAAATGACATCAGTTACGCACCTGTTGTTTTAGGTGGCGCCGTGTAGATGCCTCAAAGCTATGTAATAGAAGTTGGTAAATCGGTCGAGAAGCTTTGTTCAAAGTTCAGAGAAGATACGCAAGGAGGAGCTTGGATTCAATGCAGAATTATGGATTCTCTTGTAAAAAATGTAGTGAATGGTAGTAGTGAGGAATGAGTAGTTAGTTTTAACTATAGAGCTCTAGTTGAAATGAAGCGGTGTTTGCCAAATAAGCCTGTTAGTAGATGTGTAGAGTTCATCTGCTAAGGGATTAGTTTTGTGTATCGAAAACAATCAACTTAAAAGGAACCTTCTAACTTCTTGATGAAGCAGTCGTTCTTTTAAAGCTAATCTTTGGGGTTACTTTTTTTCAATATTCGAACGAAAATGTAACTAACCAATAAAAATATTAGAATGAAAACGGATAAAATTATTAGTTCTGTAGGTCCAAAAGATCCCATTTTTACCTCCTTTACGTTAATGAATATTATTAATATACGTAAGAGTAAGTCTAATATTCAAATATCAACGCTCGGTAGCAAAGCTACGGAGTGAGATGGGACCATCCTTGTAGATGCTAGGCAATTCGTCGACAGTTTTAATAAACTAAACAACGCTCACAGTCATCCAGATCCCGATGCTTCGGGAGAAGGATCTTCAAAATTAACTAGCCATCAGCGTTTTAATATCGTGCATATTATCACGAACGCCCTTCAATCATAATTCAAAATCTAGTATTCAAAATTCTAGAACCTTTTGGCTCGTTACGAACGTCTTCGTTCGTAATGCAGTCTAGAAGAGCCAGCTTCCAATAGTAGTTACTCCGTTGTTATAAATCTAGATTCCTGCCTACGCAGGAATGACGGCTTAATATTGGTTGAGAGTAAATAAAAACTCATAGTCATCTCGCAGCGTATGCCCGAGATCTAGATCTCTAGTGAGAGCTGCGTTGTAATATTAAATCACGCATTCTTCTGAGAAATTTCAATTGCCGTACTTATTTCTGAGCTTAAAATGTATTGGTTTTGTAGAAGAATGCCTTGTGTGGCTTGCATCACAATAGTTCTGACTTCGGAAAGGTTGGAATGTTCAGAATGTGTGTTAATCCAAAAATGAATTTCTAGCTCTACATAATTAGCTGTGAATTCAGAAATTTGAACACTTGCCTTCGGGATGTCTAGCACGCCTTCAATTTTAGTAAGTTCATCAAGGATAAGTTCACGGGCTTTTTTAACATCATTTCTATAAT
>TARA_R110002096_G_scaffold119960_7_pt1 | contig 14090 bp, 10 predicted proteins | sample TARA_R110002096 | Tara Oceans TARA_R110002096 (sample SAMEA4397295) | marine metagenome | biome: Polar Biome; feature: [DCM] deep chlorophyll maximum layer (ENVO:01000326); material: water (ENVO:00002006), including particulate matter (ENVO:01000060) such as... | depth 35 m | reverse complement strand
CCCCCGATGGCGGCACAATTGATATGAAAGTCAAACTCAACAAGAACCGCGACATGGTGTTTTCCGTGGTCGACAACGGGATCGGCATCGCTCCCCATGAAATCCCCCAGCTGTTGCAGCCATTCACTCAGTCGGAGTCCAACATGACCCGGGAATGCCAGGGAACCGGCCTCGGTCTGTCCCTGGTCAAAAAGATGGTGGAACTTCACGGCGGCACGCTGCATCTGGCGAGCGAACTGGGCAATGGCACCACCGTGACCCTGACGTTCCCTGCCGAGCGGGTGATCGCGGTTTAAGCGACAGCATCTTATATTTCCCCAGTCTGAACAGGTTTCTCAACAAAGGCCTTGTTTTTGCCTGAAAAACATCCGAAAAAGATGTCATGACACAAAATACCTGCTTTATATTCAAATCCTGTCAGTTCAGCCCGCAAGACCATCGGGTAACGCTTGACTACGGCTATCTCGGCGGGGCACGCTTCACCGAAACCCTGATCTTTCCCGGCGCCCGACGTGATTTTTCGGATATCGAGAAACAGGCCCTCGACAAACTGCTCCACGCGTTGCACCTGGCCGCCGGGATCAGCTATTACAAAGCCTTCTGCCCGTCGGAAATCCGGATTGACAACCAGACGCTCAGCCCCGAAGACGCCGCGTTCTTTACCAAATTCTATCTGCATGGTCTCGGGGAATTTGCCGTCGAAAACAATCTTGACCTGAGAGAGACTATTCAGTTCCCCTTAAGCCGGGCCCAGCGTTCGATCGCCAGTCCAGTAGAACTCAAGGAAAGTGCCGTTGTGCCGATTGGCGGCGGCAAGGACTCTCTGGTCAGCCTCGAAATCATGAAACACGGCCAGCGGGCGTACCGCCCCATCGCCATCAATGCCGGCCGCCCCATTTTAGAGGTGATTGACAGCGCCGATGCCCCGGCCCCGATCCTGATTAAACGGCACCTGGACCCGGCCCTGTTCACACTGAATGACCAAGGCGCCTATAACGGTCATGTCCCGATAACAGGGATCCTGTCCTTTATTATGGCCTTCGCCTCTCTGCTCTATGGCTATGACACCGTGGTGATGTCCAACGAACAGTCGGCCAATGAAGGCAACATGGTGCGGGACGGTCTCGACATCAATCATCAATACAGCAAGTCGCTTGCCTTTGAACAGGATTTTAACCGCTATGTTACCGGCCATGTTCTGGCGGGGTTTCGTTATTTCTCCCTGCTGCGCCCCCTGTCGGAAACAGGAATTGCGGCGCTGTTCGCCCGCGCTCCACGCTATTTCCCGACATTTAAAAGCTGTAATCGAAATTTCCATATCGCCGAAGGGGAGCGCCGCTACGGCTGGTGCTGTGACTGCCCTAAATGTCGTTTTGTCTATCTGGCGCTCGCCCCTTTTATCGGCAAGGCGCGGATGTGCGCCATATTCGGACATGACATGCTCGACGATCCCGCCCAGGAAGATGGATACCGTGAGCTGCTCGGCCTTGAAGGGCACAAACCATTTGAGTGTGTTGGCGAGATCGGGGAATGCCGTCGGCTTCTGAAAAGCCTGGCGCTGATCCCGGAATGGCGGACATGTTATCTGATTGATAAACTCAGTCGAGATATTCCCGAACCGGGACAACCGCTGGACGATTTACGTCAAACCGCCCTGCGCAAATATCCCGACCATAACCTGCCCGCCGATTATGAAAGACTGCTGGATGACTTTATCGGATCTTGAAACGCGGCGCATCGCCATCTGGGGACTGGGCAAGGAAGGCTGGGCCAGTTATGATTTTCTGCGCCGTCATTTCCCCCGGAAAGAAATCACTCTGATCAACCAAACCCTGCCGGACACATTACCCGATGATCCACACACCCTGTTTTTGCTGGAACAGGACATGCCCGCCGCCCTGAATGATCTGGATCTGGTGATCAAGGCGCCAGGCATCAGCCTTTACCGTCCTCTGGTTCAAACCCTGCAGCAGCAAAAAATCAGCATTACCTCTGCAACCAACATCTGGTTCTCGCTACCACGCCCCGAAGGCAGCACCACCATTGCCATCACCGGAAGCAATGGCAAAAGCACCACCAGCGCCCTGCTCGCCCATATTTTACGGCACATGGGCCATAAAACAGCCCTCGGCGGCAATATCGGCACCCCCTTGCTCAGCCTGACAGACGACGCCGATTATTATGTCATTGAACTCAGCAGTTATCAGACGGCGGACCTGTATCATGCCCCCGATATCGCGGTGCTGCTCAATCTCTATCCGGAACATATTCAATGGCACCTAAGTCACGCACAATATTATGCCGATAAATGCCATTTGATCTCCACCGGAGTTGACACTGTTATTCTCAACCAGAACAACACGCTCACGCGACAGAATATAAAGGCGGTCCCGCCGGGCACCTTATGGTTCAATTCGCCGGACGCGTTGCATGCTCGCGGTCATGACATTTATAATGGGTCTGACAAAATTGGCGACGCCCGCCGCCTGCGCCTGCCTGGCGAACACAACAGGCAGAACCTTTGTGCCGCCCTCACCATTTGCGCCGCCCTTGGGCTCGAGCTTGAGGCCTGTTTTGAACAGGCGGTCACTTTCGGAGGGCTGCCCCATCGACTGCAGCATCTCGGGGAGAGAGAGGGGATCAGCTATGTCAACGACAGCATCTCAACCACGCCGGAAGCCACCCTGGCCGCCCTGAACAGTTTTCCCGGCCGCCAGATCACCCTGATCGCCGGCGGTCAGGACCGTCAACAGGACTTTACCGCCTTCAGCGAATTTATGGCCCGCCATAAAGAAATCAGCCTCATCGCCGCCTATGAAACCGGCGACCGGATGCGGCAACACCTGCCCGGGAAACAAGCAGCACTGGTCGAGGATCTCGCCGCAGCCGTTGCCCTGGCCCGTGAAATCACCCCCCCTGGTGGCGTGATTCTGCTCAGTCCCGCCGCCCCCAGTTATGATGCTTTCCGCAATTTCGAACATCGTGGGGACGAATTCCAAGCCCTGTGCCAGATCCCATAAACAGTTTGTTAACACCATAAGCGTACCCTTATATGAACCATTGCGATCCATGCCGTGGAAAATGATATCGTGATTTTATGTGACTGGGGGGCAGTATAGTGGGCCAGTATAGTGAGTTTTACGAGAGCATTTACGCCAATTGCATTAACAGTTTTCATCGCCCTCTCGGTGATTATCGGCAGCCTGTCAACGTCCTATTACATCTCCGAACATACAGAAAGTGACCTGACCCATCATGTGGTCGCCGCTTATATCAAGAATTCACGGAATACATTACGTTCGCTTGTGCTGGATAATTCCTGGTGGAATCATGCCTTTCTCAACATCACCTACCGCCCCGACCCGGAATGGGTGGTGCAAAGCTACGCAACGTCGGACTTATTGAATGATCCCATTCACGGCATCGTCATTCTGCAAAACGACGGCGCGATCAAATATCAATTCACCCGCGACAATAAGGAGGAATACGCTTTTTCCCAGACGTTTTTTCTGGAACATTTCGCGACGTTGAAACAGAAAGCCCTGTCTTTTGCCGAAAACAGGCCAGAGCCGGTTTTCTTCAATGGCGTTTCCGACGGCTCCCCGACCCTTTTCGCCATGAGCCCAATCACATACTTCCAACAGGACACCAGACCAGAATTTCCCGCCGACAAAAGAGATTTTCTTGTCTTCTACTATATTCTGACACCGGATGAATTGGCGCAAAAAGGCGAAGATCTGGGCATTGCAAACCTTCGCGCTTCCCAGACACCAACGTCTAATTCAATTCCCATGCGCGATGTCGATGGGCGTATTATTTCGCATATCACCTGGTCCCTGATGGCCAAAGCTTCCAATTATCTATCCCTGACCCTTTTGATCAGCATCATGATGTTCGGCCTTCTGCTGGTCGGAGGGTATATTTCCTTCACCCGAATTTCAGAATTGATCCACCAGACGGAAACCGCGAAGGCCGCTGCCGAGAAAGGCCATTCCATCAAAACCAATTTTCTCGCGACCATGTCTCATGAACTGCGCACGCCATTGAATTCCATCATCGGTTTTTCCAATATATTACAGTCGGACACCAACAAAACACTGGATGAAACCCAAAAGGAATATCTCCATTATATTGAGAAAAGCGGAAATCATCTTTTGGAAATCATCAATGAAATACTCGACTTATCCAAGATAGAAGCCGGGAAATATGAACTTTATGAATCCGAAGTCGAAATACATCGCATTATTCATGAAGCGGCCATCTATATCAGCAGCGCGGCTTCTGACAAAAACATCACAATAATCAAAGAATTCCCCGATACCCCTTACGAATTGATGGGCGACGAAAAGGTCATTAAGCAATTGCTGCTCAACCTGCTGAGCAATGCGGTTAAATTCACCCCCGAAAATGGCGAGATAACCATCGGCTATCACCTTGGCCCGCGACAAAATATTCAAATTTTTGTTCAGGACAACGGCATTGGTATCTCCGCCGAAAAACTCGCCATCATCACCGAACCCTATCTTCAGGATCAGGACCATAAAACCCGATCCCATGGCGGCACCGGCCTTGGACTCACCATATCAAAGGCCTTTATCGAATTGCATCAGGGCGAAATGACAATCGAAAGCGCCCTTAACCACGGGACCAAGGTCCTTCTGACTTTTCCTTCCGTGCGCCTGCTCCCGCACCACCTATAGACGATGCCAGATATGAACCCTCCCCTTTCTCAATACACCCGAATATTTTCTATTTTTTAGTCTATCCTTTTGACGCCATCCTACATATAGTATCCTTACCGCCTTGAATTACGGGTATAATTGATGGTATTGGAAAGAGTAGTAATTGAGTTTTTCACGCATATTCAACCCCATAGCGATTACAATATCCATTGCGCTTGCCGGTATAGTGATCAGCCTGGGCATCACGGAACGGGCCATTGAAGAATCGGGCCATGAAATCTCCCGACATTCTCTGAGCCGTCATCTGGAAAACCTGCAGGATTTCCAGGAATTACTGTTGCTCGACTATACCGAATGGGGCAGTGCTTTCGAACATATGAGCCAGCAGAGAGATATGGACTGGTTTTATAACCATATCGGCACCGCTGATGTCATCAACACCACCATCCATGGCATGGGGTTCATGAGCAATTCCGGCGAACTTATCGTACAATTCGTGCGCGATAACAATCCTGACTACAAACTGTCGTCCCCCGCCTTCAACGGCCATTTCAGCCATATCCGAAATGAAATACTGAAACAGGACGCATCAAAGCCTTTTCCCTATTCTTTTTATCAGACCATTAACGGCATCCCGGCCTTGGTGACCTTGTCTCCTTTGACGCTGGTGGAACCCGGAGAGCACTCCGATTACGTCGCGGAAAAAAGAGATTTCATGATTTTCTGGCGCCTGCTGCCCCCCGAATTCAAACAAGACGTCAGCCGAAGCCTGAAACTCAAACAGCTTACGTTCACACCGGATGATAATCCTGAAAATCTGCCCTTGAAAAACAGTATGGGGGAGAATATTGGCGCCTTGAGCTGGCAACGTATGGCGGAGAAAAAAAATCCTCTGGCCTTGTCACTTTATACCAGCTTCGCCATGTTCGCCCTGCTGCTTATTGGCGGCTATATGTCCTACCGGCGCGTTATAGAACTTTTAAATGAAATGAACGACGCCAAGTCAAAGGCGGAGCATGGCCATAAGATCAAATCCGACTTTCTGGCCACCATGTCCCATGAATTGCGCACCCCGCTGAATGCCATCATTGGGTTTTCCGACATCCTCACCACCCGGAAAGAGGATCCTTTATCCCCGCAACAATCAGAGTATCTGGAACATATTCAGACCAGCGGCGCCCATCTTCTGACCATTGTTAACGAAATCCTCGACTTGTCCAAGATCGAGGCCGGACGTTATGACCTGCGGGAAGAAGAACTGGACGTCACGCGATTGCTCAAGAAATGTCTGGTTTTTGTCCAGAAGAATGCCCAGGATAAAAAACTTGATGTCACCACCCGTTTTCCGGAAGTAGCCCAGGAAATTCGCGGTGATGAGAAAGTTCTCAAACAACTGATCCTCAATCTGCTCAGCAATGCCATGAAATTCACGCCGGAAAAAGGAACTGTGGCGATCCGCTACCGTGTCACCAAAAATCAGGAACTTCATATCACCATCAAAGACACCGGCATCGGCATCTCTCCCGAGAAACTGGAAATCATCACCGAACCTTACCTGCAGGATCAGGACCATAAAACCCGGTCCCACGAAGGCACCGGGCTTGGCCTTGCCATATCGAAAGCCTTTATCGAACTGCATCAGGGACAAATGATCATTGAAAGCGAACTGAATAAAGGTACAACAGTCACGCTTATTTTCCCCCCCGAACGCCTGATCGTCTAACCCGACCTTGAAACGCGACTTTACGCAGTGTCATCAAATCGTCATTTGACTTATTTCCAAATTTCTGGAAATATAAAAACATGAAATCTAAAATTACAGATAAAAATGCCGTAAATATGATGGCGGCTTTAGCGCAGGAAACCCGGCTGAAACTATTTCGTCTGCTGATTCAGCAGGGTGCCAGTGGCCTGATGGCTGGTGAAATCGCCCGCAGGCTGGGGGTGCCCAATTCCACCCTTTCCTACCATCTGACTGCGCTGGAACAAGCAGACCTGATCTGTTCCGCCAAAGCGCAACGGGCAATCTATTATACCGCCAACATGGCGCGACTGGATGGCTTTCTCGGCTACCTGATCGAAGATTGCTGCCACGGCGCAGACAACAAATGTTTCACATTTATGACCCGGAACAAGGACATTACTCCATGACACTTAAAGTCGCCATTAACGGATTTGGCCGCATGGGCCGGTTGGTGCTCCGCGCCGCCTATGATCTGCCAGAACTTGAATTCGTCCTGATCAATGAACGCGACGGCACAGCGGAAACTGCGGCTCATCTTCTGGAATTCGATAGCGTTCATGGCCGCTGGGACAGAGACATCAGCCCGGATGAAACCGGCCTTTCCATCGGCAATCACTATATCCCGGTGAGCCATAGCGCGACCCTGGAAGATCTTGATCTTACGGGCGTTGATCTGGTGCTCGAATGCACCGGCGCCTTTCGCACCATGGATCAGCTGAGCGCCTATCTCGACAAGGGTGTCGCCAAAGTCATCGTTGCCGCACCGATAAAAGACGGAGCGCTGAATATCGTCATGGGGATTAACGATCATCTGTATGATTCCGCCAGCCACCATATTGTTACCAATGCCTCCTGCACCACCAATTGTCTGGCGCCGGTGGTCAAGGTCATTCAGGAAAAGCTCGGCATCCGCCACGGGGTGATCACCACCATACACGACGTCACCAATACCCAGGTGATGGTCGATGCCCCCCATAAGGATTTGCGGCGGGCCCGGTCTGGACTCACATCCCTGATCCCCACCAGCACCGGTTCGGCGACGGCCATTACCCTGATTTACCCGGAACTTCAGGGCAAGCTCAACGGTCTCGCCGTACGGGTCCCGCTTCTCAACGGTTCCCTGACAGATTGCGTGTTCGAGGTTGAACGCCCCACCAGCGTCGATGAGGTCAACAACCTGTTGCGGGAAGCCTCGGAAACCTATCTCAAGGATATACTGGGCTATGAAACCCGACCGCTGGTCTCCGTGGATTATACCAATGATCCCCGTTCCTCGATCATAGATGCGCTGTCCACCATGGTCGTGGATGAAACCCAGGTGAAGCTGCTCGCCTGGTACGATAATGAGTGGGGCTATGTCTGCCGCATGGCGGAACTGGCGCAGAAAATATCGCGCTCCCTCTAAAAGGCTGATGACCACACATGACGCAGATAAACCATATTGATCATCAAAAAAGCTTACCCCAATATGCTCTGGTCACGGCAGCCTATTGGGGATTTACCCTGACCGACGGCGCCCTGCGTATGCTGGTGTTGCTGCATTTTCACACCCTTGGCTATACGCCGTTGCAACTGGCTTCCCTGTTTCTGCTCTACGAAATATTTGGCATTGTTACCAACATCACGGGCGGTTGGCTTGGCAGCCGTGTCGGACTCAACAAAACCCTGATCCTGGGGCTCGGCTTGCAGATCGTCGCCCTTATGGCCCTGACCTTGCTTGATGACAGCTGGCCGCTCGTCACTGCGGTGCCTTTTGTTGTCGCCGTGCAGGGATTGTCGGGCATAGCCAAAGACCTGACCAAAATGAGCGCCAAAAGCGCCCTGAAACTGATCATACCCGCGGATCAAAACGCCACGCTGTTTAAATGGGTCGCTCTGCTGACCGGATCGAAAAATACTCTGAAAGGGGTTGGATTCTTTCTCGGCGGTCTGCTTCTCAGCCTGTTGGGTTTCGCACCGGCGCTGTGGACCATGGTCGGACTTCTGATCATCATTCTAACAGCGGCAATGCTTTTTCTCTCCCCTGATCTGGGACAAGCCCAGAAAAAAGTAACTTTCCGCCAGCTATTTTCCAAAAGCCGCGCCATCAACCTGTTATCAACCGCACGTTTCTTCCTCTTCGGCGCCAGGGATGTCTGGTTTGTCGTTGCCCTGCCTCTGTTTCTTTATGAGGGACTCGGGTGGGATTTCGCCGAAGTCGGGGGTGTTATGGCCTTGTGGGTCATCGGCTATGGTCTGGTGCAATCCGCCGCGCCTCTTCTGCTGAGAAAATCCGCCGACGGCCGCAGCCGGGAAGTGATCGAAAACCGCCTGTGGGTTTTCCTACTCGCCACCCTGCCATTTATCATTGTCGCTGGTCTGGAAACCGGCATGCCACCCGCCCTCACCATTCTTACAGGCCTTGGCTTGTTTGGCATGGTCTTTGCGGTCAATTCCGCCCTGCATTCCTATCTGATTCTTGCCTTCACGCCTTCAGATCATGTGGCCGTCAATGTCGGGTTCTACTATTCCGCAAATGCCGGCGGCCGCCTGCTCGGCACCCTGCTTTCCGGTAGTCTCTATCAATGGGGCGGGCTCACCGCCTGCCTGATCGGTTCCGGTGTAATGCTGATGCTTGCCTTTTTCTTCAGCCTCGGCCTACCAACCGGCAAGCGCAGTCAATAGCTTAAATTAAAACGTTCGTTTTAAGTTTATTTTTATAAAAACCTATGGCACACTTCCCCTACACAATAATGGGAGATATAAAATATGCTTGGGCTTATGCAGGACAAACCGTTACAGATCGCCACAATACTGCAGCATGCGGCGCTCTATAACCGCGATATAGAGGTCGTGACCAGGGCCGTAGAAGGAGGCATTCACCGTTCGACTTACGGTGAAGTTGCAGACCGGTCCGGGCAGCTGGCCCATGCCCTGGAGGTCCTCGGGATACAGCAGGGCGACTGCATCAGCACCCTGGCCTGGAACACCTATCGTCACCTGGAGCTCTATTTCGCCGTCCCGGCCATGGGGGCCGTCCTCAATACGGTCAACCCTCGCCTGTTTCCAGAACAGTTAAGTTATATCCTTGATCATTCTGACGCCCGAGTTCTATTTCTTGATCTGACATTCGTGCCGCTGGTGGAAAAACTGGCCGCGCATTTTCCACGTGTGGAAAAATATGTGATCATGACCGACCGCGCCCATATGCCGGACAGCAGCCTCGACAATGTCCTGTGTTATGAAGATATCATCGCCGGTCATGATACGTCATATGCCTGGCCCGATCTGAACGAGAACACCGCGGCAGGTCTGTGTTACACCTCCGGCACCACCGGTCACCCCAAAGGCGTTCTCTACAGCCACCGCAGCACCATATTGCATAGCTTTTGCATCTGTACCAAAGACAGTCTCGGCATCGGAAATAGTGACACGGTTATGCCCATCGTCCCCATGTTTCATGTAAATGCCTGGGGAATTCCTTACGCCGCGGCGATGGCCGGCAGTAAAATCGTTTTCCCCGGTGCAGAGATGACCGGCGAAAATTTTTATAATTTGCTGAAAAACGAGGAATGCACCACCGCGCTCGGCGTGCCCACCATCTGGCTGGCATTGCTGCAATATGTCAAATCGCTCGCCCCGCAGGATCATAGCAAACTGCCCATTGAAAGCTTTATTATCGGCGGATCGGCGGCCGCCCCAAGCCTGATTGAAGACCTTGAATCCACCTTTGGCGCCACGGTATTGCATGCCTGGGGCATGACAGAAACCAGCCCTCTGGGGTCCGTCAACCGACCGCTGAAAAAACATACCGGCCTGACAGCGGACGAAAAACTGGCCATCAAGGTCAAACAGGGCCGTCCGCCCTTTGGCGTTGAGATGAAAATCGTGGACGACGAAGACCGTGAATTGCCGCGAGACGGTGTCGCTTTTGGCCGGTTGATGGTCCGCGGCCCCTGGGTTGCCAAATCCTATTTTAAACAACAAGACCAGAATATCCTTGATGCAGAGGGTTATTTCGATACCGGTGATGTATCGACCCTCGACCAGGATGGTTATATGACTATTGTTGACCGGTCAAAAGATGTGATTAAATCCGGGGGGGAATGGATTTCCTCCATTGACCTTGAGAATGTCGCCCTCGGCCATCCTGATGTCGCCGAGGCCGCCGTGATTGGCATTGCCCATCCTAAATGGCAAGAACGTCCTCTATTGATCATAACAGCTCACGAAGGCACCAGCCCGACCAAGGAAAGTCTGCTTTCCTACCTCGACGGCAAGATCGCCAAATGGTGGACGCCGGATGACGTGGTCTTTATTGACGAAATGCCTCATACGGCGACGGGGAAAATTCAGAAACTTGAACTGCGCAAGATGTTCAAGGATTTCCGCTTTAAAAGTGAATGAGGACTTTACATGAAATTTGTCAAACAACTGCTGATTGGCTGCGTCACCCTCGCCGCCTTTTGCAGCACAAGCCTGGCGGAAGAATACCGCATTCTCATCACCAATGACGACGGGGTAGATAATCCCGGCCTGATCGCGCTGGCAACCGATCTCGCCAAGGATTATCAGATCATTATCTCTGCCCCTGCGATCAACATGTCCGGTAATGGTCATGCCGTCAATCTCTTCAAAGGCCCGGTCAGGGTCGACAAGCGGGACGATATAGGCCCCTTTACAGCTTATGCGGTTCACGCCACACCTGCAGATGCCGCCCGCTTTGGCATCGTGCAAATGCGTCACCAGGGTACTCCCGTCGATTTGGTGATTTCCGGCATTAATCCCGGCAGCAATATCGGGGCCTTGTCCCACCTTTCGGGCACTATTGGGGCCGCGATGGAGGCGCAATATTACGATACCCCTGCCATTGCGCTTAATCTCGACCGCAAAGCCATTAAAGCGAACGGCTACGGCCCCGCCATTACCCTGGTGCGGAAGCTGATCCACAATATCCGGCAGAACCCTCTGCCCAAGGGGGTGATCCTGAATGCAAATATTCCCTTTAATTCAAAAGGGATATTGATTTCCCCCATGGGCCCGAGCATCATTGACGTTAAAGTTTTCCGCGAAACGCCCGAGGGCTATCAGGCAGACATCACCTTCCTTAAGCCGGAAGGCGACAAGGCAGACAATGACGTCACCGGCTATCAGGCAGGCCATACCACACTCACTCCGCTCAAAATTGACTGGACCGCGCGGGAAGCGCTCGACGCTCTCAACGCATGGGACCTTAAATAGGGTTTCAAAAGAGTTTTCTCGGCGTAATGAAAATCTTGCCAAAACGCAGGAGGAACAGCCCATAGGCCAATATCCACAATCCGCCGGCGCCCTGAAGGATGCCAAGGTAGCTTTCTGGCAGCAGCAATGGCAGGACCGCCCGACTGAGGGCCGCGATCGTAATACTGACAAATATCACCGTCAGGATCACCTCATTGTTCAGTGGCAAGCCTGAATGCCCGAGCGTCGCCCGGGACATCACCCCGAGGGTCAGAGACCCCACTGCCCCAACCGTGAAGGCATGCAGCGCGTGAGACAGCGGCGCTTCTCCGGTCAGACTGCTATAGGCGACAAGGAAGAAACCCACCGGAATCCAGAAATATCCCAGATGCAGAATGAACAAAATCGGATCATGGGCCACGGCCCAGCCTTTCCAACTGAGCGAACGTATCAGCGTCACGCCACCGGCAAATAACGCAATGCCGCCGATGACCATGTCTGAAGCCTGCAGAAGCAACGCCGCCGCCAGCCCGAATATGGCGATCACCGACAACGGCAGCAGAACCGCCGGTGTATTGGTCGTAAGCGCCGGATATTTCCCCTTGGTAAAATTGGGAATGATTCGCCCGCCGATCACATTCATCAGAAAGACAATGAAGAGAACCGCCGGAAGAAACAGCCTGCGCGGCTCAAATGCGATCAAACCCGTGGCCGCCAGATGGCTGACGATATTCAGCCCGGCAAACAGCAGCAATACCACCGGCAGGAAATAATTGCGCTTGTTCGCCGCCCCGATCAAAGCTTTCACCACGCCAATCACCGCCAGTGGCAGGAATAGGCCGTCAATCAACAACGGTAGCCAAATCGGCAAATGAGCTCCATAAAAGATACTCACCCGCCCGAGTATCCAGATCAGCCCCAACCCCGCCAACGCCGCCCCGGTGGGTGTCGGTCGCCCGGTCCAGTTCGGCACCGCGGTGTACAGAAAACCAATAATCACGGCACTGACCATGCCAAAGATCATTTCATGCTGATGCCAGCTCACGGGGTCAAAACGGGATGGCAAGGTCTCGACCCCCCCGGTCACCAACAATACCCAATAACCAAGAAGAACCGCCGACGACAACGCCGCCAGGGGAAAAAACACTCTAAAACCGGCGGAAAACAATGTGGAAAACAGGGAAGGATCAGGGCGCATGATATCTACTCTTGGGTTAGGGATCGACTCACTTGATTAAAGATATATTTAATATACATGTTTAATGCAGTAAAGCCTATTCTATGAACTTATCCCCTGAATACTGAAAATGCTTGTTAAAAAATGATTCCCCAGAGCATGTCCGGCCTATGCGGCATTCTCGCCTTGTTCGTCTGGGAGATTTATTCATGGCCTTATTTTTGAAATAATCATACCTTTCCCCGGTCATCATATCGTCTTAGATATTACAAGGAACTGGATTTTTTTTACCGTTTGGTATAATTTATCTCTGTAATCCGCATCACGGACTTGGTTGATCATAATTATTAATAAATATTACGGGCTTATGGTAATGAATAAACAACATAAAAATACGTTACATATCAAAACAACGTCACAAGAAAATTCAAGAAAAAATGCGCGAACCGCAGCACAGACCTTATTTTCAAAAACCAGATTGGTGGGCCTTGGCACCGTTCTTCTTGCGGGGGCGGCCCTTTATGCATTGCCCGGCATCGCCGGCGCCGAAGAAGTGCTCCAGGCTAACGATTCCTACTATACCAAAGCCCAGGAAACCCTGAGCCGTAAACTCGCGCAGAAAATCAATACCCGCCCGGCCAAGAATGTCATTCTGTTTATCGGCGATGGCATGAGCATCACCACAGTCACGGCAATCCGCATACTGCAAGGCCAGATGCATGGCCGCTCCGGCGAGGAAAATGTTTTGTCCTGGGAAGAATTCCCCCATACCGCCCTGTCGAAGACCTATAACAGCAACCAGCAGGTGCCCGATTCTGCCGGTACTGCATCCGCGTTCATGACCGGCGCCAAAACCAAGGCCGGGGTCATCAACGTCAATCAAACTGTTCCCCGCGGCGACTGCGGCGCCTCTCACAATAATCACCTGGAAAGCATTCTCGAACTGTCCGAAAAGGCTGGCATAAATACCGGTATTGTCACCACCGCCCGCCTCACACACGCCACACCGGCCGCCGCCTATGCCCATGCGCCCGAGCGCGGCTGGGAAAACGATAGCGAGATCCCGCAAGCAGAAAGGAACAAGGGTTGCAAAGATATTGCCCAGCAATTTGTTGATTTTTCTCTTGGCGACGGGATTGAAGTCGCCTTTGGGGGGGGACGTTCCAATTTCCTGCCCCATTCCCTTACGGACGAAGAAGGTAAAAAGGGCAATCGCACCGATAAACGCAATCTGGTGGAAGAATGGCAGACCAAACACCCTGACGGACGCTATGTCTGGAACCAGAAA
>TARA_R110002096_G_scaffold257109_2_pt1 | contig 14104 bp, 13 predicted proteins | sample TARA_R110002096 | Tara Oceans TARA_R110002096 (sample SAMEA4397295) | marine metagenome | biome: Polar Biome; feature: [DCM] deep chlorophyll maximum layer (ENVO:01000326); material: water (ENVO:00002006), including particulate matter (ENVO:01000060) such as... | depth 35 m | reverse complement strand
TACTCTATGATTGTCGTTCCATCCTTCGGCTCAGCCGGAACAGACTTGCCATGCCTGATTGAAAAAAGAGCCGGCGGGCCTGCACGAAGCCTATTTAACAAAACCCTCTGTAGATAATGCAGGGTTGATGGAGCGGCCAAAGGCTGTCCTGTCTATTGGTGAAATTTCAGCCCCCTATCTGACGACATTTCAGCAATGACACGGCACTAGTGTCAAGTCAATGTTCAGATGTCGTAAAACACCTGTCCGGTTTAAAACTAAATGGCTTACAAAAAGTTGCAATAGCCTAAAAACCTAGCACCCTGAGTTCCCACAAAGTGGTGCCCTCGGCAGCTTCTAACCTAGGCTAGAAATAACGCCTCCTCCTCAAGTCAGACAAGGGGTTGCAACCCCTTGTCTGACTTATGGACGTTTTCATTTCTCACTTTCAGCCAAGCATTGAGTTCATCGATCTGTTCCTCATTCCAATAGATTTGACACAGCTTTTCTAATTCAGGTTGACAGGGCTGCGACAATTCATGACTGACACGGCACTAGGTCTTTTATCTATTTTCTTCTGCACATGACATAATAACTGCCATCAACGGTTAGTTTAAATAATAATTACCCCAACCCTTCAACCCCTCACTGCAAATTAAGTTTGAGTTTCCTGAAACGGCAGAAGATTCCACTAAGGTATATAATATTATGAGACAGGAGGTAGCTATTTTGGTTAACGACCAGATGCAGGAAGGTTTTCATAATGCTGCCTTTACTGCCGATAATTTAGCCAGTGGAGTATATACAGCTCGATTAACAGCAATAGGTTCTTCCGGCGAGCAATTCATTCAAGAAAAAAAATGCAATTGATTAAATAGTAAAAATCAACTTAACAAAACTATAGGTTAACCACAGAAATCACAGAGGAATTTACTTATCTCTGGGCACTTTGTGGTTATTCTTACCGCAAATACTGCCTAAACCAAGCGCCAGTTACATCTACCAATTCCTTAAACTGCGGTGGGAAAATTTCATCTTCAAATGGATGCGAAGCTCCAAAGGTATGCCCGGCCTTTTCAATAAGTCTTAATTCTTTGTTTTTTGATCCGCAAGTAATTTCCAGTTCTTCGGAATTTGACTGATCCACATCTTCATCTTCTCTTCCGTGAATGAATAAACTTGGAATCACAAGATCTTTAACTCTTCGAAGCGCAATTAGTCGATCTGCATTTTTTTTAACATCTTCATACAAAGCTTTATCCACCTTCATATCTTGACAGGTGCGGCTATTTTTGTAGATAGTATATCCTTGTTCTTTCCAATCTGAAATTTCTTTATCAGAAAATCTCTCTAAATAATCCGAGACAGCAGCCCATGTTACTAAACACTTTATGGCTTCGTATTCTGCAGCTGCAGCTACGGCTGTATGTCCTCCACGAGAATGCCCAACAATACCAATCGAGTCTGTATTTAGATGAGAATGAGAATCTTTTATTTCACCAGTTTGAAGTGCTTTGATTACTAACCCGACTTCATCTAAATCTTTGGAAAGTGTAGATTCTTCAAACAGATCTAAACGCTTGTATTCTGTTCTTCCATCACCAATTCCATTGTGAGAGAAATTTATGGCGAGAACCCCAAAACCATGTCTGGCTATATCTTCGCAAGCATCAGGAAAAGGACCCCAATCTTTAAATCCTTTAAATCCATGTAAAAATATTATTACAGGAAAATCTTTGTTTGTACCACTTATTGGTGAATACAGATCATATTTAATTGGAAGATCTTCTTCGGTTAAAATTTGTCCTGATGAGATAGATAAATTATCGTATTCCATGTGTAGCTAGTTCTTTTTAAAATCTAAAGTTTCTAATTTTACGAGTTCCCGAATATTATTTACTTCTTTTTGTTTAAGGTATCTCCACCTTCCCATTTTAACCCCTTTCAAAGTTAATCCGGCATATTCGACTCGTTTAAGTTTAGTGACTTCTGTCCCAAAATGTTCCACCATTCTACGGATAAGTCTATTCCGGCCTTCAAATACGGACAATTGAAATACATGAGGAGCATCCATAAAGCGCTTTAAATTTTTTCCTCTAGCCTCACCATCTTCCAACGGTATTCCGCTTTTGAATAGACTTAACTCCTCATCGGATAGAATTCGTTCCGTCTCCACTTCGTAAGTCTTTCTTACACTATAGCTTGGATGCATTAATCGATGAGCCAAATCTCCATCATTGGTAAGAATGAGCAAACCTGTTGTGTTTCTGTCCAACCTTCCAACGGGATATACTCTTGCTCCGGTAGCGTCTTCTACTTCATCAAGAACTGTATTTCTGCCTTTTTCATCATCGGTAGTTGTAATGGTATTTCGCGGCTTATTTAAAAGCAGATAAACAAAAGGTTCCAATTGCATTTTTTGGCCATCTACTTCTATAACATCTTGTCGCCGAACTTTAGTCCCCATTTCAGTAATGGTTTTTCCATTCACTTTTACCAAACCATCTTCAATATACTTATCTGCTTCTCTTCGGCTGCATAATCCGGCATGGGCAATGAACTTGTTAATCCGGATTTCTTCACTTTGCGAATAATTCTGATCTACCCGATTTGGGGAAGTCCCCGATTTCTTTTTCTTTTTTTGCTGATGTCCTGTTTCCTTTCCTCTACCTGTCTTCTTATTCATTCTTCCTCCTTGTTAATTGAATCATCTTCCGATTCTTGTTCTTCATCACCATTTACTTCTGATGAAGGTTCTTCTCTTTCTTCCTCTTCTTCATCCATAATCATCGACTGTTCAAGCAATAATTGTCTATGCTCAGCCATATCATCATCTTTTAAAATTTCCTCAATCTCTCTGGGTTTTGGTAATTCATCTACTGAATTAATTCCAAAGTGACGAAGAAAATGAGAGGTGGTTGTGTAAAGCAATGGCTTTCCGGGACTGTCTGATCTTCCCGAAACTTCAATCAATGCTTTTTCCATCAATTGCCGAAGTATGTATCCTGAATCAACTCCACGAATCTGATCTACTTCTGGCTTTGTAATTGGTTGTTTGTAGGCAACAATGGCTAAACTCTCAATTGCTGATTGTGACAGCTTTCGATAGGCATTCTCATGCTGGAAAATACTTAACCAATAATGAAATTTCTTTTGGGTAACAAAAGTGTATCCTTTTGCAATTCTTTCTATTCTGAAACACAATCCCTGTTCATCATACCGGTTGTTCAGTTTATCTACAAAATTACTGACCGTTTCTTCAGAAATTTCTATTAATTCTTCGTTCTCAACAATAATTGATTTGATCTTGTGCCCCGAAATAGGCTCCTCACTAGCAAAAATCAATGCTTCTATCACTGAAGATAATCGGGTTCCATCTACAAATTGATAATCGTTTTTCATTTAATTAACCACTAACCACAGAGGGCACAGAGTTTTTAATTTATTATTCGTTTTAAACCTTGCTTCAAATACTTTACGTTAAAATTAATAAGCAATCCTAACTTGAAATTACCCATTTTAAGATAACTCATAACTTGCGCCATATGAATATTATTTAGTTCTTCGACTGCTTTAAGTTCAATAACTAATTTATCTTCAACCAACAAGTCTATTCTATATCCACAATCTAATTCAAGTCTTTTGAATTTAACTGGCATCGGCTTTTCATTTTCTACTTTCAATCCTTTTTCAGCTAAAGCATAAAATAAACATGCTTGATAAGCAGACTCTAAAAGTCCTGGCCCTAATTCTTTATGAACTTCTATTGCTTCACCAATAATCATTTTAGATAACTTGTTAAGTTCTTCCATAGTAAACTCTGTGCTCTCTGTGGTTAATCACTCCAATTCCTTAACTATGAAAAATCCATCTTCTCCTTTTTCCTGATATAGTGGCATTAAGATGTACCCATCTGCCTGAGCTTCAATTTTACCCAATTTATCATTTGCTAACCAATCACCCTTCTTTACTTTATCAAAATTCTGAAAGCCCGGTCTCATCTCAAACTCATCTTCTTTTTCAATTATATGCTTGTAAACAAATTCTACTTTTGGCGGCAACCCTTGTATTTGCTCTTCCAAAAAAGATTCATACTCGTCAAAGTCGGGAATAAATTTGGAAGCTAAACACCCTGAAGATGAAAGTAATTTATAGAGGCCTGCTGTTGCATTAAATTCAGCGTTCTTGCTAAAGTGCTTACCTGCTTCAAATGCAAAACCAATATTCCCTGCATTACTAACGTATTTTAAAGCGGTGCCATGTAAAGCTTTTTCTATTCCAAATATCAGAGGCACATTCAGTTTATTTAACACACTTTCATTAACCTCGGTTCTGGGACAGATAACAAATAATCCTTTGTTCGATGAAAAAGTATGCAGGTCTGCAAATATTACCGGCTCAGATTTGTTCTCATTAAGAATAATTGGGTCAATTATTTCCAGAACTGCTTTCGTTTCTCTTCGTTCAGCGGTAAGTACTTCATCATAAGGTGTTCTGCGAACTTTGTCTAAAATAGAGGTAAACCAAATACGATTCATGTCCTCATCGATGAATCGTTGTTGTTTGTTTAAAGCTTCAAGATTTCCTCGAATCCCAATGAAAACTCCTTTGAACGCTGCTTCAAGGCCTTGAATTTTCTGTAAAACATGTTCGATTGCTTTTATTCCGGTAGGCTCATTCCCATGAATTCCGGCAAGCGCAATGATTGTAGGCCCTGAATTCTTCCCTTCAATCTTACCTATTATACGGTCTTCATAGGATGTGTTATTCGTTTTTTCAGGTACTTTTTCTGTCAATATTTCCAATCAATTATCCTTCTTTTCTTCGTTTTCTTTTGCAAGAGTTTTAATGAGCCTTCTGCTGATATTCAAAAAATTTCCTTCCGTAATAATACCAACTAATCTGCTATTCTTCACTACCGGCAGGCAACCAATTTGTTGATCCTGCATAATCTCCATCGCTTCAATAATTGATGCCTCAGGGTGAATAGTAATTGGGTTTTTGATCATAATAGTTTTGATTGCATGGCTTTTGTTTCCCCGATCCTCATTTACCGATCTTGAATATTCTCTCAACACCATCCGCATAGAAAGCAATCCAACTAAATGTTTCTGATCATCTTCGATGGGAATATACCGTATTCTTCTCCAGTCTAATAAATTTGAAGCAAACTCTATTAAATCATCTTTGCGTGCCGTAAAAAGATCTGTAGTCATAAATTCTTCCACCAATAAAGTTGATGGGCGCCAAAAGGCAACATCCTCAATTCTTGCCAATCCCCATTTATGTACCGGCTCTCCTTTTTGTTGATTCTTAGCCATTGCCCCTGTTATAGTCGAAAGTGTTTGCTCACGATTATGCTCTTTGATTAACTTTCCATACGATTTTACCACCCAGTATGCACCGGTTTGTGCACTTTCAACACGATCTTCAATTACACTTAAATAAGTATCGATATCAGATTTCAAAATAGTCGCTTTTTTAAGACCGGCACGAGCAATGGGTAATAGCTCTTCTTTTATAAGATCCCGCGCAGTTACTTTTCTATCATCAGTCCATAAAAATTTAGTGTCTAATCCCATTTTGGATGCAGCAAAAAAGTTCAATCGGGCATTGTCAAAATCAAGCACTTTAGTGATATCCGGATAAACATCTTCCATTCCGTTCATCAATCCTAACCAAAAAGCGGTATTGGCAATTTCATCAACAACCGTTGGACCGGAAGGGAGCACACGGTTTTCGATTCTTAAATGTGGCTTTCCGCCTCCAATTCCATAACACGGGCGATTCCAACGATATACCGTCCCATTATGAACATTCAAGGCCATTAATTGTGGCGGAATACCATTTTTAAGCATCTCTTCTACATTTTCCTCAATATTAGAGCTCAAAAGAACACGGTATCGGGAAATATCTTCTCTATAGATATCTAAAATACTTCCTTTGAGCCAATCTGAGCCAAAAGTCACACGTGGTAATGCATCCCGAAGATGATCGCCTACACTTCTCGTATCTACAGATTGATGAAACAAGGCGATTCTCGTTTCTGCCCACAATCTTTTGCCAAGTAGAATGGGAGAATTAACTGCACTCGCAAGTACCGGTGCCGTTATTGCTTGAGCTATGTTATATTTCGATACAAATTCATCCGGCTTAATTTGAAGATGAACCTGATACCCTGTATTGCATCCTTCCAGAAGCGGAGTATCAAATTTCATAAGAAGTTCGTCCATTCCCTGAATTCTAATCTCGTATTCCTTTCCACGCATATTATCGATCGCATCACAAATCGCTTTATACCTTGGTAGCGGAGTTAGATTCTCAATTGCTACATCAGATTTTCTGATCGTAGGAAGAATTCCGGTCAGCAATATATCGCCACCTAAGCCCTGCACCGTCTTGCGTACATATTCAACTTCCCTTTGAAGGTTCTCTTCAAGTTTTGATAAACAATGCCCTTTAAATTCAAGAGGATCAAGGTTTATCTCAATATTAAACTTGGCTATTTCAGTAGTATAATTTCCTTCACCTAAGGCATCCAATACTTCCATAGCATTAGGCATGGCTTTACCATACTCATCTATCAAACAGAGCTCTTGCTCCGCACCGATGCGTATTATGTCCGTTTCGAACCATTCTTCTTCCAACATTCTTTCCAAAGCACGCCCATCTCTGAGCACATACTTCATAAAATTTTGAACGTCTTCGTTCGTTTTCGCCAGCTTTACTCTTTCTTCGCCCATGTATTTTCAATTGCGTTTTAAGCAGTCCGTAAATACTAACTTTATCAGGCGGAATGCAAGTTTAATAAGTGATTAATCACAAAGTGTACAAATAATTTTAAGATTAAAGCCTCAAACTTACAAAACATATTCTGCTCGTCGAATCTGGCAGGATTTTTTTAAATCAATAGCGTCCTAAACGTTGGGTAAAAATAGTAAGAAAGAAAGAATTTTGTGTATCTCAAATGTATATTTGAGTTGCATAACCCTAAAGAATCTTTCTCTCTATGGCTAACTATAACGTTGTTTTTTCAAATCATTTCCAAGTTAGACCGGTTTTCTTTTAACAAACTCGTTGGCGTCCACCAAACCGACAAGCACCAAAAAGGCTACACCAGCTGGACGCATCTGGTAGAGATGCTTTTTTGCCAGTTTGCCAACAGCCGGTCCGTGCGTGATATCAGCAACGGGCTTCGTAGCGCTACCGGTAACCTCAATCATCTGGGGTCGAACGGGCTCCCTCCAAGTCCACGATCAGCCATCAAAACAAGCATCGTAACTGGCGGCTGTTTCGCAACTACTATTACCGGTTGTTGAAAAGTTTAGGACAGCAAGCAAGTAAAATTCCGCATTAAATCCAAGATTTTGCTCTTGGATTCAACGACTATTTTCCTGTGTCTGTCGCTGTTCGATTGGGCCAAGTACAAAACCCAAAAAGAAGCCGTAAAAATGCACACTGCTGGATTACGATGGAAATCTACCCGCTTACATTCTCGTTAGTGATGGGAAAACAGCCGACAATGAAGGCGCCTATAATATTCCGCTACTAAAAAATAGTGTCATTGTAGCCGACCGATTCTACAATGACTTTTCGCTGCTGAATGTTTGGGACAGCAACGGGGTCTGGTTCGTGGTGCGCCATAAAGAGAACCTGTACTATCATACCCTTGCCGAGAACGAACTCCCCGACAATCGTCATGAGCATATTCTCAAAGATGAAAGAATTGAGTTGACAGGGGCAATGACAATGGATTTTGTAAAATAAAGGTACACATAATTTTAAAGGTCTAATTTAAAATAGGTTTAGAGCTAATAAATTAAACTTTCTGTAGGACTAATAATAGTTTGGAATCTCTTTTTTATTTCTATTTTAAGGAAATATATCAATAAACATATCGAAGTTTTATGAAATACGATCTTAAAGAACAGTACAATTGCGTTATAATCAGCTTTAAAGGCAATATTATGGGTGGCCCACATGCGGAAGCATTCCGTGATGAATTGCATACTTTGATCAATGCTGGCAAAAAATCAGTAATAGTTGATTTGGGGAAAGTCAAATTTATGAATTCTTCCGGCTTGGGTATTCTAATCGGTAGTTTAACTACGATGCGTAATGCCGGTGGGGATCTTAGAATTTGCAGAGCAGATAAGAAAATTGAAAGTTTATTAATGGTTACACAGCTTATTTCTGTGTTCAAGCATTTTCGTACGCTTGAGGAAGCCATCGCATCTTACGATGCATAAAATAAAGCCCCGTTGATGTAACGGGGCTTTCTCGCTTCAATAAACGTAGATGGTTTCCGGGTCATTACGAAGGCTGTCTTTAGCGATAGGAAAATTAGCGCAGGCGTTACGTCTGTGCGGTGTTTGAATTAGCAAACAGTTTGATCCAAACGAGACGCTTTGACCAGCTCGGATCAATATCTATACTGATCTGATTTATAAGGTCCGGTAATCGGTACACCAATATACTCAGCTTGCTCTTTAGTAAGCGTTTCAAGTTCTACGCCAATTTTAGAAAGGTGAAGTCTTGCCACTTTTTCATCTAAAGATTTAGGCAATACATGCACACCCGGCTCAAATTCTTCCGGTCTGTTCCATAATGCAATTTGAGCTAAAGTTTGATTGGTAAAGCTATTACTCATTACAAAAGAAGGATGTCCGGTAGCATTACCAAGATTCATCAATCTGCCTTGGGAAAGAAGTACTACTTGCTTTCCTGACTTCAATGTAAAAATATCAACTTGTGGCTTGATGTTTTCCTCTTCAGAATTTGCTTTCAGCCAGGCAACATCAATCTCATTATCAAAGTGACCAATATTACCAACGATCACTTTATCTTTCATGCTTTCAAAATGATGAGACTGAACGATATTTTTATTACCGGTTGCAGTCACAATAATATCAGCACGTTTTGCGGCTTCGTTCATCGTTTTAACTTCAAAACCATCCATTGCTGCTTGCAGTGCACAAATCGGATCAATTTCAGTTACAATAACTCTGGCTCCTGCCCCTCGAAGTGAGGCTGCCGTTCCTTTTCCAACGTCACCATAACCGCCAACTACAGCCACCTTACCGGCCATCATAACATCGGTGGCACGGCGAATAGCATCAACAGCAGATTCTTTACAACCGTATTTATTATCAAATTTAGATTTGGTTACAGAATCATTAACATTGATTGCCGGAAGTGTTAAAGTCCCTTTTCTTTCACGTTCTATCAGTCTGAGAACACCGGTTGTTGTTTCTTCTGAAATACCATTAATTCCGCTAATTAATTCTGGATATCTGTCCAGAACCATATTGGTAAGATCTCCACCGTCATCAAGAATCATATTCAATGGTTGGCCATCAGGGAAAAATAAAGTTTGTTCTATACACCAGTCAAACTCTTCTTCTGTCATTCCTTTCCAAGCATAAACAGGAACTCCTGATTTTGCTATTGCTGCAGCTGCATGATCTTGAGTTGAATAGATATTGCAGGAAGACCAGGTTACGTCTGCTCCTAACTCAACAAGCGTTTCAATAAGTACCGCTGTTTGGATGGTCATATGAAGACAACCGGCAATTCGAGCGCCTTTCAGTGGTTGTTCAGATTTATATTCTTCTCTCAGCGCCATTAAACCGGGCATTTCTGCTTCCGCAAGTTCAATTTCTTGGCGGCCATATCTGGCTTGTGAAATATCTTTAACTTTGTATGCTAATTTTTCTTTTACTTCTGGCATGTTTTTATTTTTGTATTCTATTTTAATTTGTTGTCTTCTATAATCGTTTTTGCCTTCAAATAGTCACCCGCAGTTCCATTTGAGCCAACTTCTGCTTTTATCAAATACCCATTTGGATCAATAAATATCTTAAACGGAATCCCGAAGCTAATTACTTTTGGGCCTACTTCGTTTTTATCTAAAACAAAATTGAAATCATACCCTCTTTCTTTTTTAAAAGCAGCTACTCCTTCAGGAGTATCGCTATCCTGCAAATTCACGGCTAATACAACGAAATCATCCTTGTATTCCTTTCTTAACGAATCCATAGCAGGAAATACTTGCAAACACGGTCCGCACCAAGTTTCCCAAAAGTCAATTAAGACTACTTTCCCTTTATAATCCTGCACAGAAACTTCATTTCCATCAAGATCTGTAAAAGTTGAGTTCCAAATAATCTCATCGATTTTGAGCTGTTCATCGCTTAATTCTCTTGGGTTTTTTCTTGATTCTGTACAAGCCGAAACAAGAAACGAAATAATTAAAACGGTAAATAAAATATATTTTCTAGTCATAGTCATATTAGGTTAACAACAAAAGATAAGGCAAAGTTCTGAGAAATAAAGATAACAGTTCTATAACAAAAAATAGCGGAGATTGAATAGTTGAATATTGAAGCCAACATATGCTATCTTTGGCTATGATTAACAAAACATACGATTTCACTGTTGTTGGAGCAGGTATTGTTGGGCTTTCTACTGCTTACAAATTATCATTATCATTTCCAGATGCAGCAATTCTTGTTTTAGAGAAGGAAGATAAAGTTGCAGCCCATCAAACCGGAAAAAATTCAGGGGTAATTCATTCAGGAATCTACTATCAGCCGGGAAGTTACAAAGCCAGAAATTGTATAGATGGAAGGCATCAGCTTGTAGAATTTTGCCAAGAAAATGATGTAGCCATAGATATTTGCGGAAAACTAATTGTAGCGACTCAAGAAGAAGAGTTGGAACGGTTAGATGTTATTTACAAGAGAGGAGTAGAAAACAATATTGAAGGAGTTGCTAAGATTAGTGCCAAAGAGTTGGCAGAAATTGAGCCTCATGTAAATGGTTTAGCTGCAATTAAAGTGCCTTGTGCAGGTATTGTAGATTACACAGGAATGTGTAAAAAGCTTCAAGCTAAGATCGAGCAAAACGGAGGAAAGATCTTTTTTGGGGAAGAGGTTTCAGGAATTAAAACTCAAAAGGAACAGCTTGTAATCCAAACGAAAAAGAATACATATTTATCAAAATATTTAGTGAATTGTGCAGGATTATATTGCGACCGCGTTGCAAAATCAGCCGGAGTAAAATCTCCTATTCAGATAGTACCTTTTAAAGGGGAGTATTATGAACTGAAACCCGAGGCGGAATACTTGGTTAATAATCTGATTTACCCATTGCCTCACAAAGATTTTCCTTTTTTGGGAGTTCATTTTACAAGAATGGTTTTGGGTGGCATTGAATGTGGGCCGAATGCCGTTCCCGTTTTTAAGCGCGAAGGCTATAAAAAGCTGTCTTTTGATATGAATGAAGCTTTAGAGATGATGAATTTCCCAGGATTTTGGAAGCTATCTTTAAAGCATTGGCGAATGGGTTTAGGTGAATATCACCGATCGCTTTCAAAAAAAGCGTTTGTGAAGGGTCTTCAAAAATTAATACCTGGTGTGCAAGAAGGGCATTTAAAAGTGGCTCCGTCAGGCGTTAGAGCCATGGCACTTAAACCCAATGGAGAGATATTGGATGATTTCTATTTCGAAGTTGATGACCGGCAAATTCATGTACTCAATGCTCCAAGCCCCGCGGCAACTGCCGGTTTAGCAATAGGAGATGAGATTGTGAAAAAGGTGAAAGATTCTTTTTCTATTACAAATTAACCGAACGTCTACGCCAAACAGTCTTTTCATTTACCGATACTAAAAAGTCAATAAAAATTGACAATAGTAAATAAAAATGGAATATTGTCAAATAAAATTGATTGCATGACATCTTTATCAAAAAATAGTTCGCTCAGATTCCCTTTGACAGATATTTTAGGTTCTAAAAGTAATGTACTGGCATTAAGAGAACTGATCAAAATTGAAGATTCTGTTAGCCATAGTAAAATTATTAACCGAACTGGTCTATCCAAGCAAGGGACATACGATGTAATTAGCAAATTAAATAAACTGGGGATAACAGAATATGCAGGAAGTGGGGGAAGTAAACAGATAAGACTGAGAAAAGAATACCCTTTAACAAAAGATATTATAAGGTTATTTAAGGCAGAGGAAAATTACTTTAACCAACTTATTCAGTATTTAAAAAATGAGGTGGAAAACTTAAAAGTGAAGCCGAAATCTGCTTGGATTTATGGTAAGGTGGCTTCAGGCGTGGAGGATTATGGAGATCCGCTTCAAGTAGCGCTTTTTAGTGATTTGAAAACAGTGGACAAAATAGTTAGAGAATTCAAAGAATTATTGTTCAGCTCAAATATAGAAAGCAAGTTTGATGTAACTATTGAGGTAAAAGGAATTACGATAGCAGATGAAGACGAATTAAAAAAAAGAGATAAGATTCTCTTATGGGGAACAGATGCCATTTATTATTTGAATGATTCTGAATCAGAGGCAAAAGAATTGCGGTCACATCAGATATTGGATGAGCGATCATTAACTGATATAAAAGCTTGGATTAATTTCTTAAATACACATCCGGAAATTATAGAACGGACTAAAACTTATTTGGAAAACAAAATTAATTCAGAAACCTCAGGAGTTAAAAATGAATTAAAGGAATGGAAGAGAATTCTTGAAACTATGTCTTTTCAACGGTTAAAAAAGTTTATGCAATCCGAATCTGAACGTTCTACCCGAATGCGTCAATCATTACCGTTCTGGCCTGTTCTTAGCGAAATTGAAAAGGATGAATTTAAATCAACAATTAAAGATTATTGAATAGAGAACAACTTGAACATGCAATCAGATCAGCATGTGAAATTTTAGGAGATAACGAGCTTTATATTTTTGGCTCTCAAGCTATTCTAGGAGAATTTCCACACGCAGATGGGAAACTAACACGTTCTATCGAAATTGATGTCAGCCCAAAGCATAAACCGGAAACAGTTGATAGAATTGATGGAGCTTTAGGAGAGAATTCACCGTTTCATCATACTCATGGTTTTTATGTTCACGGTGTATCTATAGAAACAGCTGTTTTACCTGAAGGATGGGAAGAACGTACGGTTAAAGTGCAAGATTATATGAACGAAAATAATATAGGTTGGTGCATAGAAATACATGATCTGGCAGCGTCCAAATTAATAGCATTTAGGGAGAAGGATATAGAATTTGTAAGAACGCTTCTTTTAGAAAATTTAATTGACATAGAGATTCTTTTAAAACGTTTAGGATTGATTCAAAAAGATAATGCTTTGAAAACGAGAGCTATTAACTGGGCGAAAAGAATTAAAACAGAATTGAGATAGAACTATTTCTGTTTAAAATATATTGAATGTAGCTTTTCGATTGATATTGATAAGTTGTGACTCATTTAAAACCAAGGAATATAAATGAAAGAAATTAACCCAACAGATATAACCCGAATTAAAAATATCACAAATGGGGAAACTGGAAAGGCGTATCTGGACCTCGAAGAAACCGAGTTTATACTTCATTTTCCTGATAGGAGAAAAAATAATATTCTCGATGCCACTACTGATGAAATTATTGTTTTATATCAACGTGCAAGTAAATATGAACCTAGATTTTTGACACATTTGGTCAGAGCAATTGATAACGAGGTAATTGAAGAAAATAAAAGAGATAATTTCAAGTTTGGTAGATTATTTGAAGTTATCGCATATACCAGAGAAGAAAATAAAATTAACTTTGAAAGAACTCAACTTGGGAATTTGGATTTTAGAAACCGAGGATGGGGAAATGCCGAAAGTTTAACCAACATTGTAAATGAACAAAGCATTGAGAGCATTCAAACCGAAATATGGAATTTGTTTAAACCATTTTTCAATCACAATCTGATCCTTAGTTCAAAAGACTACCAAACTTTCCTCAACGATGAACTAGAAAATGACTTTGAGTCCAAAGAAGGAAAAGAACTTTTTAGGAAACATAGAATTAGAGAAAGAGATAGTTCATTGACATATAAGAAAAAACAGAATGGCATTAAAAATGGAAACTTGGTTTGCGAAGTATGTCAATTTTCATTTCAAAATTTTTATGACCAAGAATATATCGAATGCCATCATAAAATTCCGATTTATAAGGGTGAACGAATAACAAAACTGGAGGATTTAGCATTAGTTTGCTCAAACTGTCATAGAATGTTGCACAGAAAAATAGAAGGTGATTTCTTGTCAATTGAACAACTTAAAGAA
>TARA_R110002096_G_scaffold24625_9_pt1 | contig 14115 bp, 11 predicted proteins | sample TARA_R110002096 | Tara Oceans TARA_R110002096 (sample SAMEA4397295) | marine metagenome | biome: Polar Biome; feature: [DCM] deep chlorophyll maximum layer (ENVO:01000326); material: water (ENVO:00002006), including particulate matter (ENVO:01000060) such as... | depth 35 m | reverse complement strand
AGCATCACCCGCCATATCAAGTTGTTTCGGCGTTTCTTCAAATCGGCCCATCGTACCTCTTTCGAAAGCATCGTTCCAAAACTTGGCTGGGAGGCACGTCCTGATGAAGGATACAGCCTGCTTGAAGTGGCCGGGTGGAAGCGGCACCACCTTCTCTCGAAAGTTGCCGGAGCTCTCGCCGCTCGGAATCTAAACATCCTCTCTGCCGACTTGTATACGCGGCACGATGATCTCGTTATCGATATCTTTCGAATCTGTACGGCCACCTTCAATCCGGTCACTTCGTCACGAGAAATCGAACGGATCGAAAAATTAGTGACTGACGCATTCGGAATCGAAAATGAGGTCGATTTTGTGGATCTCATCCAAAAGCAAGCAGCCCCGTCCATCACTCAGGCTGAGCCCCCTAACTTTGATATCCCACATCGAGTCCTCCTTTCCAACAAAGACGACGATGACGTAACTATTCTCGAGATTCAGGCTCAAGATCGCATCGGCTTGCTCTACGATGTCTTCACTATTCTCGGCAACCTTGAAGCAGAAGTCATCACCGCCCGAATCAGCACCCAGGCCGGCGCCGCGATCGACCGCTTTTTTCTGGTCGACTCCAACAACGAAAAGAAGATTACTGATCCAGATCGGCTTCTCCTTATCGAAAAAGCCATCGGCGAGTGCCTCGAAGTTAAACCTCCTGTTGAAGCAATCAACTAAGACGGCTCCAGTCCCACGTCGTCGCTCTCATCCCTGCCCTGCTCGTAGGGCGTCAAAAATACGAGAGGCACCGGATGACGCACCACATTCTCTTTCTCAAGTCGAAGGAACTCCACTCCTTCGATTCCGTTCAGCAGCGCCATCGCCTCGAGCAGTCCTGGCTTTGAATTCGGCCTCAGATCAATCTGAGACGGGTCTCCCGCTATGAAGCATTTTGAGCCCTCACCGAGACGAGTCAGGAACTCTTCTGCCATGCCCGCTGTCAGCGACTATCTCCCAAAGTGATCCAATGAATCACATTCGAGATAAAGAATCGAATCACTATTCTCGATTGATCGGTCTATCTAGCGATAGCCGTAAATTAGTCCCCAATCGACCGTGCCTTCAAACCCTTCGACACCATCGGCAGCAGGAAGAAATCCGGCATCCCTCTCCTCTTGAGCCGCTTTCTTCGGATCATACTCGACTTTCACACGAATAAAGTAAGTTCCTGTTTTTTGAGGAAGAGCCCTGACCCCTGCATTGTGCCCGTTTTCGAATGTCTCCAGCGCGATCGACTTTTCGTTGCTGTCGAAGATACCAACCTCCACGCTGGATCCCGGCCAACTCGTTCCAGCCCAAAACCAATATTCATTTCCTCGAAACAATTGATGCTTAACGAGGAGCGGTTTGCCCGGCTCAACTTCGCCCGACCAATCGTCTTCTCGCACCTCGAATCCCTCCTTCACATATGGCGTTGCAGCCTCTTGAGCCATGGATATGGCCTCATTGATAAATGCATACACTTTGGGGGCAACCAACAAGGTGGCAGCTACCATCAGTGCAATGACAGCAACTTGATAGGATCGGAATTTTTTGTGCATCAAGGTCATTGTGATCTCATTCAACTACAGGAGCGGTTTCACCAGATTCCCCCTCATCGATTTCTTCGTCAAAATAATACTCTTCCAGCATCGCCCGGCTGATGTCGCGCATTTCATTAATGTCCTCTTCCGAAATCACATCTTCATCAGAAATGATACTTTCCAATCTAGCCAAACCTATCGAAATTGCTCGAATCTCAGATGATGACTTCGAAGGGCCCTCCATCGATCCCAGCATTTCTCGGAAATAATAAGTTAATCCCGGTTGGTTCAACAATTCAGCTTTGTCTTCGCTAAAAGACTCGCTGATAAAATAAGTCACCACATGAGTGCCTCGCAACCAGCCTCCCAGGCTAACCAGCCCCGATAACTCATCGTCGCGAAGCCGCTCCATCATTTCACGAACCGTTTGCTGGGTGCTATCCAGTTCATCTCGCACACGATTCCAATCTCTCTCCCCGGCAGCCTCAATTATACTGAGGCTATGGGGCTTCACTGCACTAGCGAGTCCCAATGATTCCGAGAGATTCAATACTTCTTTCCCGATTCGCTGAATCTCTCCCGAATCCTTTGCCTGAACCGCAATAAAGCCTTCCCCTACCAGGCTACCAAAAGTGAGTGCCAGAATCGCCCTCTCCGTCGTCTTGGTTCGTTCAGACGGCGCCACGATACCACTGCTCCAATTCGGCTCTCCGAGCTTGTCGAGCACGGCAAATATTTCCGCGGGAATCGGAACGACTACCTTGTCAACAATCTCACCGGGGAAATTAATCAGATCGATGCTCTCGGGAACGTCATCGTCTTGAGAAATAGCCGAACCAACTGAAGTAGCTAACGCCGTCATGAGAAAAAGCGCCCTCATGCAATTCAGAAATAAAATGAAAGATCTGCGAATCATATTCTTACTCCCCAACTATCGCAGAAATCCAGTCAGGATCAATCATGCATCCGAGCCAAAACCGCACCCCGCAAACGGCTGCAATATTCCCCAATTCGATGATCCAAAATCCAATCTGGAGGACTTTGGATATCATCTGATAAATTGCTCAACGAAAACGGCAATTCATCTTCCAGTGCGGAGGAATCGAATTTGGTAATCATTGCCGGACTGACTAGCTTCATGGCCTCGAATCCATGAATATACTGCCGCTCCTTCAATCGCCCGTCCGCTAAGGGCAAACGCGGGACAATGTCCATATCATTGACCAAGCGCCAGACTCTTCGCCCGCTTTTCAGACGACAGAAGTCACTGTTGCCTACTTTTGGAGTTCCAAAGGTGCATACGAGCTCCGCTTCGACCACAGCACCCGCAATCATTGCCAATGCCCCACCGAGGGAATGCCCAGTGAAAATCCACGGTCGGGGGAGCGCTTCCAGTTCGGCCTCCATTTGAGACCAAACCCTCTTGAAAAGCACATAAAACCCCGAATGAACGAAAGCAGAGTCCGGATCCGTGTCCAACCGAAAACGACGCCACCCATGCGGCCGCACGACTGCATTCATGATCCACTGCCGAATTTTACTGGTTCCCCGGAAACAAACAATGGTTGGGCCCTCGCCTGACCGCGGTCGATAAATTGAGGCATGATTGCCCGTTTTGTGGACGGAATGCACTTCGCAAAATGAAGTGCGTTCACTAAGAATCTGGCTGCGGTTCGGCAATTTCCCGGTTTTATCTCTCAGCACCTCCCGATGATCCGGGGTATATGCCAGCCGGCAAAGCTCCGCCAACCACCAGGCCATTTCCGGGGAGAAGGCATCCTCACCGTACTCAAAATTCGGCATTTCCTCCCATCCGCGGAAAAACTCCGGCTCAGGATCGAGACCGAAAGCGCCATCCCAGTTAGCCAGGATCTTTCGGGCCTGCCTGCTCAGTTCGACCGTTTCTTTGTCCAATCGGCGCATCCTGAATCTTTCTCAAACTGACACGATAGAAACCGCGATGTCACCACCAAAACAGATGTCCACATCACTCCCCTCGCGTCGCGGTCGATCATGATAATCCCCCACATAGAGCAACTCCTCACTCCCCACCTGCTCATAGGCGACTAAAAGAGGATGTTTCTCCTGCTCACAACGAATAATCCCCGGCGACCTTTCACCGGCTGCCGGATGAGGAAAATTGACAGTCCAGAATTCTCCGGCACCAGTTTCCTCATTCCGGAGTGTCTCAAACGAATCTTTTGCCCATTTTGAAGCCCGTTCCCAGTCAAGTTCGAGACCTCGCTTCATAAAGTGAGAAAAGGCGATCCCGCGAATCCCCGCAAAAGCGGCTTCCCTCACCGCCGCCACCGTTCCAGAAATCACGAAATCATGTCGCCCCAGATTTCCACCGTGATTGATTCCCGACCAGACCCAGTCTGGCTTGTTCGGCATCAAATGGGCTAGAGCCACCCGCGTGCAATCGGCAGGCGTGCCGTGGATGGCATAGGATCGATCGCCACGTTTCTCAAATCGAATGGGAGAGTCCGTCGTCACCCGATGACCGATTTGCGAGGCTTCCGAAGCCGGAGCAACGACCCATACTTCATCAAAAACTTCCTCAGCAAGACGAGTCAGAGCTTTCAGCCCCTCCGCTTCGATTCCGTCGTCATTCGTTAATAGAGCGATCATAATTTACCGGATCTTCAAAAACAGTTTTGCCCCTTTAGCACTCAGGGTCTATCTCTCAACCGTGGAACAAAGGCAAGAACTGGTTTTTTATGACCGATACGAGCAGCAGCTGAAGCCGGAAAAAATTTACGGCGAGAAGCCGCTTCGTTGGGCTTATCAAACCACAATCGGGCGGTTCTGTCTCAACGCCGTCATCAAACGGCGCTGGTTCTCTGGCCTCTATGGCCGTTGGGCCGACTGCCCTTGCTCTGCTCGCGAAATCGCCCCCTTCATTGAACGCTTCGAACTCGACCCCGATGAGTTTCTCGATTCTCCCGAAACACTCAGAACCTTCAACGAATTCTTTCACCGCGCGCTCAAGCCAGGAGCCCGTCCCATTGCCTCCGAACCCAAGCTCGCCAGCTTTCCTGCTGACGGCCGACATCTACTCATCGAGAATCTGGACAACGAGCAAATCATCTACGCCAAAGGACAGGCGCTTGATCTGCCCTCGCTGACGGGTGACGAAGGCCTTGCCCGGGAATTGGAAGGTGGCACCGCTGTGATTTCCCGGCTCTGTCCAAGCGACTACCACCGATTTCACTTTCCCCTTTCAGGCGTGCCAGGTGAACCCCGCCTCATCAACGGCAGCTTGTTTTCGGTCAATCCCATCGCCCTGGCTCGCGACCTGAACTACCTCTGGCAAAACAAACGGCAGCTGACGCTCGTTTCTGATTCGCCCGCCGGGAGCTACCTATTTCTCGAAATTGGCGCCACCAATGTCGGATCAATTATCAATACGGCGGAGCCTGGATCACCAGTCACCAAAGGAGACGAAAAAGGATACTTCCGATTCGGTGGATCCATGGTCATGACCTTTTTCAAAAAGGGCCAATTCGACGCCGCTCCCGACTTGAAAGAAAATTCAGCCAACGGCGTCGAACTGTATGCCCGGATGGGCGATACGATGGGTTCCATTCTTTCCTGAAATCGCTGCTGCGCTCCGGAGAATCCCCCGAAGCGCCCACCGCGACACGTAACTTACTTTGCTACAGAGTAGGGAACTGCCACATATTCAGTGATGCCGCCTTTGGCACCACAACAAACTTGATTGCGATTTTTACAGGCTCCAAGAGCCACTGCCGCAAGAATCAGAAGGGAGAAACAAATAACATTTTTCATAAGACGATAGTAAGTTTGGGTTCATCAACAGCATCCTGACGGGACTTGGCACCAATTGCCGCATCTCGCCATTCGGTTGCATTAGAGGTGAGAATACGTAAGCTCCCAGCCCGTCTTTCATTTAATTATCAGATGAGTCAGCAACCGAAACATATCGCTGTGGCAGGAGCCACCGGTGCCGTAGGGATCGAAATCCTCAAGTGCCTCGAGCAGCGCGACTTCCCCGTCAGCGAACTTACTCTTCTCGCCTCAGCTAGATCTGCCGGGAAAACGCTCACCTTTCGCGGGAAAGAAGTCACAGTGAAAGAACTCACTCCCGATTCTTTCGAAGGGGTCGATATCGCCCTTTTCAGTGCCGGCGGAGGCATTTCCAAAACCTTTGCTCCTCATGCCGTTAAAGCCGGCGCCATCGTGGTCGACAATTCTTCAGCCTTTCGAATGGACGAAGGCGTTCCTTTGATTATCCCCGAAGTGAATCCATCCGACGCTAGCGAAAACAACGGGATCATCGCCAATCCCAATTGCACAACCATCGTCACTCTGATGGCACTCAATCCGATGCATCAAACTTTCGGAGGAGTGAAGAGTATCATCGCCTCCAGCTACCAGGCCGTATCCGGAAGCGGAGCACAGGGCATCAGCGAACTTGAAAGCCAGGTCGAAGCCATTGCCAAAGGCGAGCCTCTTCCCGAACGCAAGGTCTATCCCCGCCAGATTGCCTTCAACGTGATCCCTCAAGTCGACGTATTCCAGGAAAACGGCTACACCAAAGAAGAGATGAAAATGCATTTTGAGGGTCAGAAAATCCTTCATGCACCAGAGCTCAAGGCATCAGTCACCTGCGTCAGAGTTCCAGTCTTCCGTTCTCATGCAGTGGCCGTGACCGCCGTCTTTCACGACGAGCCTTCCGTTGAAGCCGCCCGTGAAGCCATTGCCGACGCAAAGGGAGTTCAAGTGGTGGACGATCCCTTCGCTGATCCACCGGAGTTTCCTACGCCACTCGACTGCACCAATGGGGATGACTGCCTTGTCGGACGCATCCGAAAAGATCTCGTTCTCGACAATGCCCTCACCTTCTGGGTCGTAGGGGATCAGGTGAGAAAAGGAGCCGCCTTGAACGCCGTTCAAATTGCAGAGCTGCTGTAGGAGCCATTTTGCTCTTTAGCCTTTTACTTTTCTCACGCTCTGCTAAACCGCTAAAAAGCCAATGGCTAAAGAGCTAAAAATCTACCTCAAGGATCGCTGCAAGATCGTCGACAAGGCGCTCAACAGCCATTTACCCACAGCTCGCACCAGACCTGCGACCGTTCACGAAGCCATGCGATACAGCGTATTCGCCGGAGGAAAAAGGCTGCGCCCCATCCTCTGCCTGGCCGCGGCAGAGGCCTGCGATGGCGGAATCGAAAACGCCTTGGCGCCTGCGTCAGCAGTCGAGTGCATCCACACCTACTCTCTGATTCACGATGACCTCCCCTGCATGGACGACGACGATCTGCGTCGAGGCATGCCGACCAGTCATATCAAATACGGAGAGGGCATTGCCGTCCTCGCCGGAGATGCTCTGCTGACGATTGCCTTTGAAATTTTGGCAAAGACACCACCCGCAAAACGCTATGACGCCGGCGCCTATATTGGCGAGCTCGCGACAGCTTCCGGCAGCCGACACCTCATCGGCGGTCAGGTGCTCGATCTGGAAGGGGAAGGAAGTGATGTCCGACTCACCCCGACACAACTCAAATACATTCACCAAAGCAAAACCGCTGCCTTACTGACCTCATCGATCAGACTCGGAGCCATGACGGCCAATGCGACGCCAGCTAAGCTCGAAGCACTAACTGCCTACGGCCAGGCCCTTGGTCTCGCCTTTCAGGTTATCGACGACATTCTCGATGTCACCCAGACCAGCGAAAAACTTGGTAAGAGTGCCGGCAAAGACGAAGCCACCGACAAGTCCACCTACCCTGCCCTCTTCGGCTTGGAAAAGAGTCGACGCGAAGCAGCTCGCCTCACAGCGAAAGCACACGACGCCGTCAAGCCATTTGGCAAAAAGGGGGGACAGCTTCATCAAATCGTCGACTACCTTCTTGATCGGGATTATTGAGCGCTCTGAGGGACCTTGTCTCGATTTCGCATTGCTATCCGATTCCGATTAAGAGTAACCTGCGAGCATGAACGAGCCAGAAGAAGAAAACCGCGTTAAAGCGCCAGTGTCACCAGGATTGTCGATTGTCGGACTTTTTCTCACAGGTATCGTCGGAATCTTCATGGGGATCCTAACCGGAAGTGGCGTCGCCTTATTTGCTTCCGTTTTCGCATTCGGACTCGTTGCTTGGCTCGCGTTTCGATAAGCTCGTAAAATTTTGAGACGCCAGGCCCACCAGACGCCGAACTTCGCTCTCAATCCGGATAGATTCCACCGGCGCTAGACTCGGGCACATCCTCTCCCGGAGCGTGACCATGGATCCGCTCATGATCCTCAGCTGGCTCCAGGTGAGTCGTCACGATAGTCGCTGAACCAAGGGTCTTCCTGATTGCCTGCTCGATCGCAGTCGCATCCTCGTGGGCATCTCGAACGGTCGTTTCGTCATCAAAAACCAGATGAAAGTCGACCCAATGGCCATCGCCTAAATGTCTCTGCCGCAGTTGATGCCAGGTGATCCCCCTATTCTCAGTCTCCTCATCGAGTGTCTTCACCAAAGCATCTTGGATCGCCGGATCAGCTCGATCCATCAATCCATTGGCGCTCCTCCACAAAAGCCCGATTCCATTTCTCAAAATATGGAGTGCCACAAGAATCGCACAAAGCGGATCGAGCCACGCCCATCCCGTTGTCCAGACTAACAAAAGCCCCGCGAGAACCCCAACACTGGTCCAGGCATCCACCAGAACATGCTGTCCATTTGATTCCAGGATCAGAGAGCCATTTCTTTTCCCGACTCGAATCAAGTACCAACCTAACCAACTATTAATCAGCAATGCCAATCCAACCAAAAGGCTACCTACGCCTAGGTCATGCGGCTCCGCGCCCACGATCCATTGGTAACCGGCCTGAATCAGAATGCCGACTCCGGCAATCGAAATCAGCCCTCCTTCAAATCCTGCCGAAAAGAACGAAATCTTGGCGTGCCCGTAGGGGTGATCGTCATCCGGAGGCTTCTGCGCCAACCGCAAGCTGTAGACCACAAACGCCACCGCAGCGACATGGACGACTGATTCAGCCGCGTCACTGAAAATTGCGCTGGATCGAGTCAGCCACCAAGCGCCCCCCTTGATCAGGAGCATCAGCACCCCAATCCAGAAAGACAGCCAGCTAACTCGGCGCAACACACGCCTGCTGTCACTCATCTCTGCCATTCCCCCCATCCAAAAGAGCATTGGCCACTTTTGCAATGCCTTTTCTCGACCTCAGGTCATTCTACGGTCACCACAGGATGAGGATGCTCCCCCATTGGAGCTCGATCACCACTCCGACTCCAACTTCGACCAACTCTCCAAAAAGATCGATCTGACTACTGAAGAAGAAAGCGCCAAAGCCGCCCCAGATTGTTGTCATGATCTCAAAAATATTTCCACCAGCGCCGAGCACGAGAGACGGTAACTGGTAAACAAAGGCCGTGACAATCGCTCCAGAACCAACTGGGCCATCGCCGGAAACTACCAATCCGATCAGAACAACTTCCACCGCCGACTCGAGGCGCTCAACGGCACCATCTGTCATGGTGAGCCCAAACTGGATGAGCGTCCCCACCTCCGGTGTCAACAAGAGCCCAATCGTTTGAATGGGGCCACCCACAATTATATCGACTGGAATCGCTCCGGCAAATACGTCAAAAATATCGGCGTAGAGGGTGTCTTGTCCCACACCGCCATCCAGATAATCAGTACCAGGTCCTCCCAAAAGGAAATCATTCCCTAGGCCGCCAAGAAGTCGGTCATGCCCGGTTCCTCCAAACAACGAGTCGTTCCCCGTTCCTCCCTCTAAAATATCGTCTCCGACTTCACCGTAAAGAATGTCGTCATCTGCCTGACCACGGATGATATCAGATCCACCGGCTCCTTCATTGAATTCATCCAGAAGAGTCACTCCTCCTGGATTGGTACCAAGCCTATCATAGACAGCTTGATCGCCGGCAATCACGTCATTACCACCGCCACCTTCAATCAGATCCCCACCGTTCCCACCAAATACAACATCATCTCCCGGGCCAGAGAGAATCACATCACGGCTTCCGATTCCGAAGGCTTCCGTGATGAAGCGATCAACAATCAGGAACCGGTTATCATTCGGCACGAAACGGACGCTCGCATTGTCACCACTGACAAAGTCGCGACCACTGTTCCCCAAAATTGTATCTGCCCCTACTCCACCGAGAAGAATATCATCGCCGTTTCCTCCCACAACTAAATCATTGCCACCCACATTGACGTCTGTTGTTCCAACAAAGGATAGAAGACCTGCCCCCGTGTAGAGCGCGATTCCGTTGTCGCCCAAGATCACCGTCGAGAAAGGATTGCCTGCGCTACTGAGCACATCATTACCTTGGCCACCGAGAATCATATTCGGTCCAGCGCCGGCAAAAATGTTGTCGCGCCCACCTAGGTCAGGGGAGGTAGTCGCGACTGATTCCAAAATCGAGACCCCGGTGCCGGTGACCCAAACGATTTCGCCATTGTCGCCCAACAAAACATTCTCACCATCACCGGCTACGATCGTGTCAGAGTCGATCCCACCAAGAGCAAAATTTAATCCGTCGTCGAGGACAATATCGTCCATTCCTCCAACTGATGGATTGAGGCTGGCGACAGACCTCATCAGCCCAAGATCAAATTCGATCTCACCTTCATCTCCCAGAACGATATTCGTTCCCTTACCAGTGCGAATCGTATCACCAAACGCTCCTCCAATGATTGTGTTTTTGCCGTCACCAAGAGTGATCGAATCGATTCCTCCAACGCCGCTCCCAAGAGTAATCAGTTCATCAGCCAAACCGGCGGCAAACAAGATACGCCCCTCATCACCCAGCACAAAATTCTCTCCATTCCCTGCCGTTACTGTGTCATGTCCGACACCACCTATAACGATATTCAGCCCGTTGCCTGTCGTGATGACATCATCTCCGCCAACACCACTGAACAACATCTCTGCGCGATCAAGAATGCCATTGGCAAAGAGAAGTTCGCCTTCATCACCAATCACAATATGAGTGCCGTCATCTCCTGAAACTCGGTCCGCTCCGGCTCCTCCAATCACGGCATTAAAACCCGCTCCGACCTCAATGATATCGTCATCGCCCGCGCCCGACGCCGTTGTGAAGAAATGAGCAGGTGTTCCCGTCACTAGATCGAAAATCGCGCGACCGTTATCTCCTATTACCACATCGCGATTGAGGCCACCTCGTATTTCATCTGAAGCAGCCCCTCCAAGAACGGTATTCGTTCCATCGCCAACCAAGATAATATCTTTACCTCCAACGGTAGGATCGCTGGTCTCAATATCAGTGAGAACACCCGCGGCGTTGAAACTGGCATTTCCGTTATCTCCTACGACAACGTCTCTGTCATCTCCTCCAAAAATCTTGTCGCCGCCATTACCGCCTAGAACGATGTTTTCTCCGTGACCGGTGTGGATGATATCAGCTCCACCCAACACTGATGAGCCCGTATTAGGATCCAGTGGCATGTCGCTGCCGGTGGTAATGAATGAGATAACTCCGGCAGGGCTAAACGTCGCCCTACCGTTGTCACCGATAACAATATCACTTCCATTCGGACTGCCGACAGGAAGGAGAGTTGTGGGATTCACATTCACGAAATCTCCGCCAAGGCCACCAATCACGATATTGTTACCATCACCCGTTTCAATCCGATCGACATCGCCGAACAATGGATCGATCGAGGTGATACTGCGAACTATGTTGCTATTCCCAGCGCTATCAAAAGTAACTCTTCCGTTATCTCCCAGAACAATATCATCGCCACCAAGAGCACGTAGGTCGTCTTTGCCATTGCCTCCAAGAATGATGTTATTGCCAGCCCCTACTTTGATTAAATCATCATAGCTACCGGCTACAGCCGCTTCTGAAGTGCTGATCAAATTCAAAATCCCTGCTCCATCAAATACAGCAAAGCCATTATCGCCTACGACGATGTCTCGGTTTGTATCACTACCTGCTTCAATTTCATCACCTCCACTACCTCCCAGAATCACATCTGATCCGTTTGAAGCGAAGATCAGATCGCGCCCACCATCATTCGGATTCGATGTTTCGATCCGACGGAGCAGGCTTGAACCATTCAAGTTATCGAACAGAGCAAAGCCGTTGTCGCCCACGATCACATCCCTACCAGCGTCGGCACCTATCTGAACACCGGCCCGGTCGACATTGATAAAGTCTTCGCCGACCCCACCGAAGACCACGTCGTCACCATCTCCGGCGAGAAGCAGGTCGCTGCCGCCCATGCCCGGAATGGTAGTGCGAACTTCAGTCAACACGCCGGCGGCATCAAATACGGCAAAGCCGTTGTCGCCTACCAGGATGTCGCGGCTCGTGTCGCTGCCGGCGTCCACATCGTCATTGCCGCTGCCAGCGAACACCACGTCCGATCCATTGGCCGCGAAAATCACGTCACGACCTCCGTCCACTGGATCACTGGTCTCGATCCGGCGCAGCAGGCTCGACCCACCCGAATTATCAAACAGAGCGAAGCCGTTGTCGCCCACAATCACATCCCTACCAGTGTCGGCACCTACCTGAACACCGGCCCGGTCAACATTGATAAAGTCTTCACCGACCCCACCGAAAACCACGTCGTCACCTTCACCGGCGAGCAGCAGATCACTGCCACCGGTTCCCGGTGTGGTCGTTCTGACTTCCATCAGAACTCCTGCGGCATCAAACACCGCGAAGCCATTGTCACCCACCAGAACATCGGCAGAGCCATCGGTGCCTCCTGCATTGATGTCATCATTACGACTACCACCAAATACAACATCTGGCCCATCCCCGGTAACAATGTCATCCTGACCGCCGATCGCCGGCGAACTGGTTCCAATCGATTTCAAAATACCGCTGGCTCCAAATTCGAGGAAACCATCAACAATAGGATCGCCCCCAGCGGTGGGAGTATCCGTCGTGTAGAAACGCTTAGTGACAGCCCCGACGATGTATTCGAAGAACCCATGGTCACCCACCACGAAGTCTCGAGCGGCATCCGTTCCGGCATTGATTTCATCAGCGCCATCACTTCCGAAGATATAATCAAGATCGTCACCTGAGTTGATCAGGTCTATACCTCTACCCCCGACAATATAGTCAATGCCCTGACCGGTAGAAATATTGAGTCCCAGCGAAGAGCCCCTCGCATTGACGATGTCGCTGTCAGTTGCTGCCACGTTGTTATCGTATGGTCCCTGCGTATCGAGAACAAAGGCGCCGTCGCTGGCAGCAGCCAAATTCACGGTGACCTGATCGTCGCCGTAACCGGTCGAGAGTGTTGTGATCGTCATAAGGCCGGCACGCTTATGGGTGCCATCAATCGTAATGATGTCATTGCCGCTACCACTGGTAATGCTCACTCCGTTAGCAACGCTACCCGCTGCATCCGCACGATAAGTGATCGCCGCAGGAGCCAATCCGTTGATGCTGATTTCTGCGGCAGGATCGACACCGACCACTCCGACAAGCGCTTGATCTGTAATCAGGACATTCGCGTCGCCCACTGTCGCCGCTTCGTCACTAATCATTAGAAGCCCCGTTCCGGTTCCAATGTCCAGGTTCAACACTCCTTTAATAAGATCGAGGTCTCCCAACGGAAGCGTTGCAATTGAGCCTACTGTTCCGTTCGCCTCAGATGAAACAAAGATCCGATCATCACCTCCTCCAGTGTCGATGTTTGTCACCGCAATGGCAGCTGTGCCCTGAACGTTGACCGTGTCGTTACCAGCACCAAGGTCGAGATTCAGCGTCTCTATCTCGTAATAATTTATCCCGTCAATTCTGGTATCTAGAACTACTGCTCCGCTTCCAACACCAGAGTCGGTGAGTGAGTTCTGAATATTCCCAGGATCAAGGCTCAGCATCCGGTGCTCGCCCTGGAAAGTGAGAATGAATACATTCCCCACTTTGGTCACCGCAAAGTTCTTCGTGTGAGGCAGGCCGCCGTCCGAATTATTCGGATTAAGGATTGGATCAAGATACTTCGCTAATTCCTCAGCGGTGATACTGAATGCGAGCGCCCCGGTCGAGACGACCGATCCATCACTGGAAACATGAGGCAGGTAAAGTGCTGTGACATTGACCGAACTACCAATCACTGAGGCGACCGCCAATTCGTTCAACGCAAATCCAAGACTAAAAGTTCCTCCGTCCGCATTCACCGTAATGGTCTGAACGACATCAACCACCGGTGCCAGGCTACCATCCCTGATCGTTCGGACTTCGACGATGGCAGATGAATCTGGTGCTGCCACCAGACCACTACTCTCGGGAGTCCCTACCCAGGCCAGCTCATCGAAATTCCGGCCCGTAAGATCACCACCAAAAGTGATCGTAAATTCCACATACTTGTCATTCTGTCGATATTTCTCGACCCGAATTCCAGTTGAACTAAACAAAGCATTCAGCTCTGACTCAAAGTCTCCGGCTGAAATATCGTAACCTAACGAACCGGTCATGAAATCTCCGGTTCCCTGAAGATGACGCAACACAAAGTCACCGGACACCGCTGAAACACCAATTCTCTGAACCTCACCGACGCCCGGCATGTC
>TARA_R110002096_G_scaffold89802_4_pt1 | contig 14116 bp, 8 predicted proteins | sample TARA_R110002096 | Tara Oceans TARA_R110002096 (sample SAMEA4397295) | marine metagenome | biome: Polar Biome; feature: [DCM] deep chlorophyll maximum layer (ENVO:01000326); material: water (ENVO:00002006), including particulate matter (ENVO:01000060) such as... | depth 35 m | reverse complement strand
GTCTTGAGAAGCCTCAAGAGTCCAAAGGGCTCTCATCTTACGAGTCTGAGCCACAACGGCTTCCTGCTCGATATGGAAGGTCATCTCAGGGATGGCCGTTCCAGTTAGACGCTCACCACCAGACAGGTTGTAGCCTCCAACATATTCGGAGTTAGGCCAAGCAGCGATCTGTCCACCCATCGTACCAGAAGGCGCACCAGCACCCCGAAGCTCACCAGCAGACACAGCCAGAACATTGGAAACATCGAAGCCAGAAATAGCATCATCACCATCAAGACCAGCAGTTGCGGTCGGGATTTGATCCCCGTCCTTATCAAGGAAAGTACCAAAGGAGTCCGTAGCAGCTAAGTTACGCTCTGCATCAGTACCAGAAGCGGAACCGATACGCTGTGCAACATTGCCAGCATAGGTCAGGTTGAACTTACTGAAAACATTTTGCACATCCCCAGCCACACCACCGCCGAAACGAGCGCGAGAGTTACCCAGATAGAAGACCTGTGACACAGGACCCTGCATGGGCTGAACACCAACAAGACTGTTGGCTAAGAGTTTAGGGTAAACCCTACGAACAAGGGGAAAAGCGAACTTTTGAAAAGTACCAAGCTGACCAGTAGTGGTAGCAGCGGAAGAAATCGCTTCGTCAATGTTTCTAAATTTTTCGTCTATGATAGCTTTCGCTTGGTTTTCCAAAAGTTGAGCCGTGACACGACGAGTGTAATCACTGTCAATGCCTTCTAGTACTGGCTCCCACTTTTGGACCAAGCTGCCATCGGTTTGATGCATAATATCCATAATTGTGTAATCCTATTAAGATTGGGAGGAGAAGGGCATGAACTTCATGACCTCATCGTTTAAGAACTCATTAGAGTATGAGGTTCTTTCTTCGTTGATCTCTTTATCCGCATTAGAGGCAACTATCGCTCGTTCGGAAGAGACGAATTTCTCCTCAGAAGCAGCTTCCAGATTCTCAACTTCTTCAAGAAGCTGTTCCTTCTGGCCTTCAAGATTTTGTACCGTACTTTCAGTAACGGAAACCTTGCTATCTAAAACTTTAACAGTGCTTTGAAGTCTTTCGTTCTCACGAACAAGTTGGTTAACTTGATCCGTTAAAACATCAAACTCTTCCTGAAGCTCACCATGTTGGTTTGTCATTTCAGAAAGAGCAGCTTCTTCATCGCCACTGTTTAATTCTAGGGCCATCAAAGTTCTTACTGATTCAAAAAGTCTAGCGTTACGGAACACTTCACTTTCTTCACTAAGTTCAGCAAGAGCTTGGTCTTTTAATTGATCCACTTTAGTTCTAAGGTAAGCATTTACCTTAGATTCAAGTAGGCTGATCTTATCAGAAACTTGCTCATTAATAGTTGAATCCACCATCTCAAAAATAGATTGGATTGTGGATTCATCAAGCCCTTCTGGCAAAATATCAGCGATATTCTTTACATTACTCATAAGTAAAACTCTCCTAGGTTATTGTATGTATTATTTAATTTTAAATAATATGTTTTTTTTTAAAAAATGTAGGCGTTAGTTCTTCAACATCTCAGCAAGCATAGAACCGATTTGCTTGTATGAGGTGGCTTCTTTCTTAGCAGCCCTATCATCTCTAGCTTTCACCGCTTTATCAATAACTTTACCAGGAAGCTTCTTCAACCTACCAGGAAGCTTGGAAATCCCACCAGCTAGGTCAGCAGCCTTCTCTCTTGCAGACCCACCAAGACCTTGGCTCCTAGAACTCCCAGGTTCAGCACTCGAAATCTTGTCCCGTTGCCTTGCCTGTCTGTTCGTTTGTTGATGCTGAACTCTCTTCATCGTAGTAGCGTCTTTTGCAGCCCTAACTTTTTTCGCAAGAGAACCTTTTTGTCCAATTGCATCTGATTCTACACCTGCCTTAGCTGTAGCTCTTGCATCACTTCTTATGCCTTTTGATCTGGCTTTACGAGCATCCCCTGCCAGTCTAGAAGCCTGTTTACGCTCTGATCTATGTCTAAGACTTCTACTAAGCACCCCTTCGGGTCGGCGTTCTGTGGCTACATCAGAAGTCTTATCCTTTTCTTTCTCGGGATCAAACTCTTCCATAATGATGTTACCGAATTGCTTATAAGAAGTTCCAGCATCTACCCTCCTACCTCCAGATCTTCTATCTGAAGCAGTACCCTTCTTATCTTGCTTCCTTCTACCACCCCGCTTTGCAGCCTTCTTACCTTTCGCCTTCTCTGCTCTTGCTGTACCCGTACCTACTCCTTTAAAAAGTTTGCCTTTTACTTGCTCTCTTCGAATTCTTCTCAACAGAGCTATTTGTTGCTGATCCGAACTACCCTTTGACCCATCATCAAAAGCCTCCAGGATAGCTTCAGCGATCCTATGCCAATGACCATCAGCTTTAACTAATTTCATAGCTTCCTCAAACTTATCATGTCCTGCACGAAGTTTTACTAAATCCTTGGAATCAATATCACCGTCACCACCTTTGGGTTCGACATCCATCTTTTCACTTTGCTTCTTAGTAAGTTTTTTCTTAGTCTTAGCCTCTTCAATCCAGGGATCATATGCGTCACGCATCTTGGACTCAAGCATAGTAACAAAATTACTTTCTTTCTTAAGCTTAGACTGAGACTCACGAACAAACTTGGACTCAGTAGACTCAGACAAGCCAGGAAAAGCTCCTCTGGTTGACGGATCTGCAACGAGGTCAAAAGTTACAAGACGGAAATCTTCGTTCACAATCTTGTCTCCGTTATGATCTTCAGAGAGAGTACCCATTCCTCTAGAGGAAATGCCGATCTTTACTCCACCCTCTACCAAGGCTTTAGCAGTAAGTCCTGCGGGAGTTTTAAGAATTTCAGCCTCACCAATAAGATCATTACCTTTCATTTCAAGTTTAGTAACTAGGTGGGAGGCGTTGGACAATTTAACGGTGTCGTTCTGGGGGTGGTCAAGCTCACCGCAAAGTCTTCTCTCAAGGATAAGGGGCTTAACTTTTTCAAGTTGGCTCTCTAGTACCGCAGTAGGGTAAATTCTTCCGTTGTTATTCTTCTCATTACAACGACCAAAGACTCCACGAATCTTCATAGGCCCAGTGGCCTTACCTTCGCTTAAAACTTGAAGCTGCTCGATGATAAAAGTATCTTGTAGTAATTGCATATTATTTGTCTCCCTTGTCTTCTCGTCCATCCTTGCCACCGATCCCTCGTTTAGCTTTAATGGTTCTGCTTCCATATTTTTGAGCTAATTTGTCGGAGCCCTTTCCGTATCTGAGTAAAGTCCTGGAGGCGTGTTTCCTAACGCTAGACCACTTTGAGGAGGGGGTAGAACTACCAGGAGTAAACCCTTTAGCAATCTTACCTCGTCCACTCTTGGCTCCCCACTTCCCTTTAGAAATTACATATAATCTACTTGCTGCCTTAGTTGAAAAAATCTGACCATAGGATCCATCTGCCAATGCAGACTTAATACTATCGTAAGTTTTTACTCTACCTTTGAAAGACTTCTTCTTATCATCCGTAGCGGCAGATCTAGAAGTGTAGGCTTTCCTACCCTCGCTTGAACCTCTTCCGTTATTCCCTTCGGTTAGATAAGTAATTGCTTCCGTCAGTTTCATTTTCGTTTTCTAAGTTTTGCACTAATAGCACTCTTAAGTACTTTCTTTCTAGAGTCTCCAGGAAGTTTAGAGGCTTTAGAGGCTTTATATCCGTTACCTTTCTCAACCTTCTCCCAGGACTCACTATCCTTTGAGGTTCCACCAAGGTTAACACCCATCATGCCAGCAGTAGTCATCTCTTTAAGAAGACTCTTAACCTCTTCCAACAAAGGAACAAGTTGTTGTGCCGTCTCTTCAGTTAATGACTGCGGAGTTTTAGCTTCTTCGGATTCTTCGGGGTCTTGCCAAACAAGTTCGGGAATTTCCTTTGCGGGAGGTGTCTCTTGGGGATGGTATGCCTCTCCTAAAAGTTCCGTCATAAAAGAATCAGGAACTTTAACTTTAGAGATGTCTCGCCCAGCGGGGGTTAGCCCATTACCTTCAGCGGTAGGAGGTAATTCCTTACCTTCCCTAATATTTTCCACCTGATTTAGAATTAGATTCTCTGCGAAATCGCTAATACTATCCATGGTGATCACTCCTCATCTAAGTCTTGAAAAAGAAGCTCTTGAATAGTCGCATCAATCACCGTTTCCACATCCTCATCACCTTCATTCAGTTGGCTTAAACGGTCAACAAGACCCACCACAACATTCAGATGCTCCAGGATACGCTCTTCGTCAATAGCTTCGGAAAGCTCAGACACGCAAAGGGGGCAAACATGAGCAGCCTCGTTGACTACCTCTTCGGTCTCTTCAGTCTCTTCGACCTCTTCGACCTCTTCAGTCTCTTCGACCTCGCTTTGGGACTCGTCAAGACGAGGCGTAATACCAGCCTTACCCCATGAGGCAGACTCCATAAGTTGTTGACGCAATTCGTCACTTAATTTCATATGATCCATATCATTATCTCTCAAAAATAGTTAAGATTTTCATCTCTACATTTATTTAGCCTCGTAGGCTAAATTGTTTCATTTTATTTTAAAAATTGATAGATAGCTATCTTCTAACGGGGGCAAAGGTAGACTCCCCTGTGGTTGTAGGGGGAACGATAGTTTCTCCGTTCCTGGTTCCTTTTATAGGAGTAAAGGTATCAGTGGGTGCGCCGACCCTTCGCCTAACAAGCTGAGTCTTTTGGAAGCTGATCCTTTTATCCGCTCGATTAATAGGAGGAACTACCTTTACATCTGCTACAATCCCATTTCTAATTGAAGCTTGGATTATTCTAAAGCTTTCTAATCTAGATAGAAGATTAAATTGCTGTAAAGTTAGCCTACTATAAACATCAAACTCAGTTAGTGATTTTCCAATCCCGTTAAGCCCAAGTAAGTAATTCGTATCCATCTCAGTAATAATCTCCTTCAACAGTCTAAGCCCAGTCTTTTTTCTAGAAGGAGTATACTTCTCTGCTGATACAAAAGACCCTCCCTCACTGTACCCTGTTGTAAAAACTTTATCTGTTGGATTAATTTGAGTTATCCTTGTCTGCGGGTTATGGGTTCCGTAAACATCAACCGCACTCCGACCATCGGTTTGCACCCTAATAAATTTGTTAGTTTGTTGCTTACTAAATTGGGGGACAATCGTAGTTCTGCAAGATAAACTTCTCCCCACATCACTAGAAGCGGCTAGGGAGATTATCTTAGACTTACTATTAAAAATATTTATATCACTTCTATTGGTAGGGTATACCATAATATACCAAGGAATCTGCCTAGTTAATAATGGTATCGACTTGTTTTCTTTAGGAGAATCAAAAAGAATATCTGTCTGCTTTAAAGTAACAGCAGAGGTAGCTGTTATGTAATCTAACATAAGGTCCTCATCATCAAGCATAAATACTCTATGGTTTGCTTTATACTTAATATAAGCATTCACATCCCTAAGACCCTGGGAACTACTAGTATCGGTCAAAGCATACTGCGCTGTAGTATCTTTAAGTAGGAAGGATCCACCTGTGGAGGGCTTGGTATCAATGGAACTTAAAACACAGCTTAGTACATAGAAATCCTGCCTTGGGGCTGATAAGGAATAATCAAATTCAATTCCTGATAAGATATTGGCCTGAACCTCCAGAGTCCTTCCTGGGGATCCACCTAATAAACTTATAGCTTTTTGTCTGGTTGATTCTGGGAGAAGGAATGCGTGATCTTTTTCCGACTTAGTATACAATCTAACAGATCCATCCCCTACAATAACATCAAAATAATCTCCATCACTTATTCCTAAAGTAGTACGGTCAATAAAGGTATCGTCATCTTTAACATAATACTTCCTAACCTCTCCCCCAATAGTTACTTCGATATACTTATCAATATCAGAGGCTAGAGTTTTCCAGTTAGGTAGGATGTTCTGCATAACCCCCTGAGCTTTAGAGGGATCTAATGTGAACTTGTTCCTATCCACAAGGGCTAAAGCGGCTACCTCGTTTACTTTATTGTTATTGCTTCTCTTAATAACGATAGGGTTTCTCTTCTTACTGCTCTTTGCGAGATCTTGTAAATACTTTAAAGTAATTTTAGAGATAGTTCCATCTAAAACCCTTGTACCTATCATTGAAAATATTTGATTTCTACTCAGGGGAGTTCCATCATAATTTCTAATATCCCCTAAGAGAGTTTGAATATTAGGTTTTAAGCTATCGTATATCGTTGTGGGAGTTACTCCACCACTTCTGGTACTATCCCAGTTCCCCACTCCACGCTTGTTCGATAAGATATATTCGATGTTACTATCAATTTTATCCTTAAATAGATCCGTGTTTTTGGAATTAGTGACTAGGGTTGGATATGGGGGAGAAGTATTAAAACCAACTTCGGGGTCTTCAACTCCCGCTGGTTTTTTTCTAAGAATAGCCGCAACAAGAGTGGGATCATTTAAATCAATTTCTCCGCTTTGTATGGTTGCACTAATTAAAGAACCAGAATCTAACTGAGATTCAAATGCAATAGCTCCTCCTGCTAAACCATCAAAATCTACACCAGTACCCCCTCCAATGCTTCCCCCACCAGTATCATAAACAGTCCCTTTGTCAGCACTTCCAGTGAAGTTAGTACGAGTACCCCCTCCAGGATCACTACTAATACCATCAAAAGCAGTACTACCTCCCTGATCGGCCCTGGGGGCTCCAGGGGCAGCACCTCCACCTCCTCCACCATCAGCAAGTCCAGCACCAGCAGTACCAGCCTTAGGGGCTCCAGGAGAAGCACCTCCTTCTCCACCTTCTCCACCAAATAAAGCCCCCCCAGCAGTACCAGCAGGAGGGGCTCCAGGGGCAGCACCTCCTCCACCTCCTCCAGGGCACCGTTTGCTAAAAACCAGTACAGACTCGCCACAAGTATTTGATCCACAACTACATGGTTGCCCCACACCCATAGAGCCTTGTCCTCCAGCATAACCCGCTGCTATCAAAAGATCTCTTGCGGTCCTCCACCCAGCTTCAGGAGTATCTGACGGAACACAAGTTCTGATAAGAGTAAGAGTTATTAGACAAAGCCCATTCTCTTCCTTTTTTTTACTTTGAGTGAAGCTCGTAATAATACATTTACAGGATGCTACTGGGGCTCCAGGGGCAGCACCTCCACCTCCTCCACCGCCGACCCCTCCAGGCCCTCCAGGCTGTCCAGGCTTAGGGGCTCCAGGAGAAATACCTCCTCCTCCACCACCTGTAGGGGGGTCAGGGGGCCTTATACTAGGAGGCCCAGGACTCGGAGGGACACCACCACCTCCATCGCCAATTACTACCCCACCACCAACATCATCAGGGGGATCGGGGGGATCAGGGGGATCACCTCCACCACCACTATCAATGGTTCCCCCACCATCAAAATCATTGAAGTTTCCAGGACCTCCCCCTGGGAGAAAGGTCCCGCAACCGAATGTGGGATCTCCATCTGACATAGCTTAACTCTTTAAAGCAATCGTAGGGTTAGTTCCATTAAGATTCCCGTAAAGATACGATGCGTCTGCATTGGGAATTCCTGAAATTGCCCACATCACAGTGGGGTAAGTACATTTACCCATTCTCGGGTTTCCTACATAACCAAGCCTGTTGTTTGAAGATATAGCTGCCGTATTTGAGTACAACAAGTCTCCAACAGGGACAATGAAACCACTAAATCTACCACCATCTCGTTGAGATAAAGTAACAGTACTATCCCCAGAGCTTTTCTTACCACCACCGCCACCAGTAACAACGCTGTGTGGTGCTGGGAATCCTGGGGTTGATCCTCCTGCTAAACCCGTATTCGGGTCTGCGTAGAAAGCGACATAGATAGTAAACTCATCAAAACCTTTCTCTACCCAGTGACCGAAATACCCACCTGGAAGGGATCTATTTTTATCAATACCTCTACTATTTTGCGCCAAGCAATTAACTAAATCAACATCGACCTTATAATCAGCTAACCATGCTGGTCTAGCAAACTTAATCTTTTTGGCAACATAGTTAAAGTTTACTTTACTACCCGTCTCCTGTACAATCATATTTGAGAAACTTTCAAGCCTCGCAGGAACGCCTCCCCCTGTTGTAGTCCCATCAGCATACACTACTTGGCGCATACTTCCTGCAACAATCGCTGGGTCAGCGGTAGACTCATTTGCTGCATTATTAAGCGAGAAGAAGGTATTAATATAATCGTTAGGATATAATCCCTTATCAAGAATATCCTGTTCTATACACCATTGAGACAGGTCCCAATCAGGATAAGACGGAACGCTAATTTGTGCAGCAGGACCACCGATACCATACTTACTTCTGATATACTGCTTAATGTAAGCATCAGCATTAGTATCGGGGTTCCCATCATCTGCAAAAACTCCTTGGTAGTAATCGTATAGGGTTCCCTCAGGACCAAAATTCCAACCGCCAAAAACATACCCTGTGGCTAAAGTGTTCATAGCTGTTTGCGGATCTGATTGTCCTGCTAAGGTATCAACCTGACCTTGAATATTATCGTGAACTCGTTTAAGCTCGTAATCTAACTGACCCTTACCAACAGCGGGGTTAGCTAAGGAGAGTTGGGGGAAGGCAGCACCAATACCAGCCCGTTCGTTGTATGCCAATTCGGCAGTCCTAAACAAGGGCCTAATATCAATAACATCTGTACTAAGAACGACTTGGGATCCACTCTGAACCCACACATAGGCTACAGGAAGGATAGACTGACCAACAAGCTCATATGCATTATCCTCTAGTCTCTCAGAGATGAGGGGAGCAATGTTTAAAATATCATCAGGAGCGGGGAAAGAACCTCTCACATCTTGTGCTATATCATTAGAAGAAGTAGAAGTGAACCCCATGTTAGTGTTCTTTTGGTCTCCTGGGTGAGCAAGAATCCCATGATCAGCATTTAAATTATCAAGATAGCTCTTAGTAAAATCGGTAGTCTCTTGGAAGTTTGTTTTAATTCCTGCTCCACGAACGATACCGAGAGTGGGCTTAGTAATCCCCTCCTTACCTGAAGGCTTTAAGATATTAACTCCACTTGAATCAACAGGCTTACTATAGATAAAGACTAAATCAATTCTGCTTTCCACTCCCGTAACTTGGGTCGTTGCTCCTGCTGAATCAGTGTAAGCGAAATCATCGGGATCAAACTGAGGAACTTCAATGGAGATCTCATCATCTACATCCACAACGGCTAGACGGGAAACACCCCTCCACCTTTTAATAAAATAGCTTTCCGTCCTGGGGAACTTAGCCCAACCATTATTAGGATTGGTAGTTTCAAAACTCGGAAGAACATAAGAATCGGCAGTAGATCCTTGAGACTTGGCCCAAATAAGAGCTTGTGTAACTAACATGGGGGAGTAGGCTGCGCCTCCACCAGGGATGTTAACATCATCGTCACCGTAAGCCATTCCAGTTAAATCTACCCCATCATTATCAATGGGAGTATCTGAATTAATAACAGGCCAAGTAAAGGCTCTCTCCACAAGACCCGTCATACCCATGGCTTCTTGGGAGATGGCTTGTTTAAAAGTATCTAGTGCTGCCTGAAGAATAGCATTTTTTCCATCAGGGAAGGTTCCTGGGTTGGGAAGTGCGGTAAGCCAAGCATCTACATCTCCAACAGCCCCGCCCATAACTTTGCTTAGGTATGCAAGCGGGGTTTTAGTAGAAGCATCATTAATTCTAGCGGTATATCGCCCAGGATTAACACGAAGCACTCTATCTCCTCCCGTAGCATAAGGACGAAGCTCATCTAAATCACTTCTCTTAACTCCTAAGAGTTTTGTGGAGTCTTTTCTAACTTGATCTTTTAACCATAAGCAATTTTCTTGCAATTGCTTGAGTGGAATATTATCCACCTCAAAGTAATAAGGATCGTTAGCTTTAAAAAACCTAATCGGATCAGAAAACCGATAATTACTATCTGTATAAACTTGTTCAGCCATTAGTTATCCCTCGATAAATCAAATATTGCAGCGGATTTAAATCCTAGTGAGCCTGATGCATCTCCAACATAAGCTTCAGATCCTCTATTGTCAGGATCATCGCTTCTAGATCTGTAAAGAGTTACTTTTCTAGGTCTTCCTGACATCCCAACACTTGCATTCTTAGCATTAGCAAAAGTACCTCCTGCCGACTCATCCAACATACACTGAGTTGGGTTCTCCTCTAACATTTCAGAGCAGTAATAAAAACCAGAAGTCCAAAGTTTATCAGGAACTCCGTCCCCATTAGAATCATCGCTAAGTTTTAGTAAATCAGGATAATCCCCACTAGCGTTTGTTGCGCCCGTCAGCACCGCAGATAGGGGAGCAGAACAATTATATCCTTGGGAAAAGGTTTGATACGCTGGTCCCACTACACCACTAAAATCCTCTCCAGGATGCTCTCCTTTAAGATACCCACTCAAATCAGTTTGGAGAACCTTCGAACTTGATTTTGGAGTCCAATAAATACGGAAAACCCCTTGATTATTACTAGTGTGGGGTGTTGATCCATATTTATAAGTAGTACCACCACTTACATTAATTCCTGCCTGACCAAGGGATACGGCGGTCTCATCGTTAATATTTGAATCTCCCCCACCCGATACAGGATAAAATGCATCAAAAGGATTATTGACCGTCACTCCTGAAGGAACAACCCATACCGAACTTCCTGCTCCAAAGGCATCCAATACACTTAATGATCCCGTATCAGGTGTATTTATTGGGGCTCCAGACGCTGGGATGTCGTAAGCGTTTCCACCGTTAGTTCCGTCCACAGAAGACGCATAAATTGAACTAGGCCCATGATAATCTGTACTTCCAGGCCACATACCACTAACAGAAAGGAAAGAAGCATTTAGTCTAGAACTATCAGCTATATTCCAAATCATTAACTTATCACAATCAGACCCACTAGTAGTGTAATAAAGCCCATCCAAAGGACCAGCGTTAGTCCCGATAGGGAAGTGGACATTTTTAACATTAACAACGCTATCTTCTGTAGCTCGTAAGCACACCCCACCCTGAGTAATCTTAGCAATATTTGCGGGGACCAAGGCAGTATTAATAATATTTTCAGTAGTAAAGAAACGATTAATGTAGTCTGTTTCACTAAAAATAGGGGGATCAGGTGCAATGAAACTAGCACCAGCAGCCAAATCATCAAGATCATAAAAATCTATAGCAGATGTATCTTGTGGGTTGGGATAAAATTGAAGTGATCCAGAACTCGTATAAGCACTAGTATTAAAAGTATTAATGGGATAATCAAAACCAACAGTGAGCATTCCATTCCCAGTACTAGTCCTAGCCCAGTTTTCTGGGAAAGAACCTAAGTCTGCCATATTAATCGTAGAGTTTTTGTTAGCTACCAAACAAGCTCTGGTAGCATGAAGTTCAACAGAAGTATGGTTTCCTTGAGAACTTAAATCAAACGCACTAACTTCTAAACCAAAAGCATCTCTGGATCTTGCTGGCTCTATATTAATGGTAGAGTTATTCTCTACGAGAACATCCACACCAAACTGACCGATGGCTGTAGGTCCATGTAAGTTAATTTCTGAAGCATTATCCGCATAGACTCCCGCCATCTTCGATTGATAAGTAATTCCTGCTGGGCCAAAAACAAAGGTACAACCAGTTTTAGACCCAAAACAACTCACTTTAGAATTAGCAGTAGCCTTGATTGCTCTTCCATAAGAAGGAACATTAGCTATGTTTTCACTCGTTCCACTTACATCAACATAAGCATGAAGTAAATCTAGATTAGATCCATCATTTACAGATAAAGCAGGAAGGGGACTGTTATTGGCTCCCCCCCACTTAATAACACCATGAGAAACTTTAAACTTAGTATTTCCATATGTAGTAGGAATATTATTTTTTCTTCTAAAGCCGAAGGAGCTATTCTTCATCAGGTCAATGTGCTGACCATTAGCAGACATATCTAATTGTTTACGATCAAGCTGACCCGCTGCCAGGGGCGAGTCTGGGGAATCGAAAAGGAAAGCAGAGTTTTTACACCTAATAGCTTCGTTACTATGAGCATCAATGCACAAGTTTTGGAAGGTCACTTTAGATCCGTCAGCTTGAATACCTTTATCATCTCCGTACACATCAAGAAGACCTTTAATATCCATTTGGGAATTATTTAAAAGGAACCCGTAGCCCGTGTTTAGTTCCGAACCGATAATGCTACCTTGCAGTGGATCTGTAGCAGCTAATCTTTGAACCCCTCCTGTTAGCTTGGAGTTATCAAGAACAAATCCAGCGTAGTTTCGAGAAGCCATAATAACACAATCAACTCCCGAACCTCCTGTATCACCAGCATAGGCTGTATTTAAAGGAGTCGGAAGGGAGCTTACTAAGACTTCGCTGTTAACAGCATGGAATCCATAACCAGTTGTAGCTTGTCTTGTAGTAGTAGTGAGTAAGTTATAATTTCTATAAGCAGCAGCGGATCTTGAAAGAGTTACTTTAGAGTTGTTAAACTTAAACCCAGCTTCTTGTGCCCTTACTCCAGCACAGTCTTCAAGAAGCACATCAGAGTTGGTTACTTCAATAGCATTCTTACGAGTAGTTTCTCCATCGGCAAAGAAGTTTCTAATATAGATGGGACCATCACAATTCTTAACGCTGATCTTAGAGCAGCGGTTAAAGTAAGTATTGCCACCTACAGATAACTTTTCCTCATTACCTAGCTGGGCTCTATAAACCTGTGCTGCTGTAGCTTGGTTAGTTGCACTAACATCTAGAGTAGCTCTAGTTAAATCATCTGAATTAGATATGTTCTCATATGGAGCAAAGGAGAACTCATTAGCTGTGCCTGTGAATGGAGTAGCGGAATCAAACGCAACAGCTAGTGGGGCTTTTCTTAAATTATGTCTTGGATAAAAGAAAGAATATCCTTGGTTAGGAACTCTCTCATCATCAGCAGCCGACAAAACAGTAGATGAGATATGAAGACAAGAAGTGTCCGTATAAGTAGTGCTTAAATCCAAAGAGCTTACCGTGGTCATGAGAGCATGAGAGGCATTATAGGTTGGCGTTCCAACAGTAAGGTGGCAGTTCCCAGACGCATTATAAACTCTACCGAAGTTTCTATTAATGATCTCAATAGAACCCCCTTCTTCGATTCGGAAATTATGTAGTTCTAAGTCTCCAAGATCTCCAAAGTTTGCAACTTCAACTAAGACGGGGAAGCGAACAATTTTAGGAATAGCAGCAATACAAGAACTCAGATCCGTAAAGATATTGTTATTAGCAGCCAAGGTTGCGGCTGGCGTATCAGCAGAAACAGTTAAAGCAAACCCTGTAACCCCTGAGGTAGGAAAGCCATCTTGTTCCCAAAGCTCATAGGTACGCTCCTCTAAATCATATAGAGGTAAGTTATCTTGCTCCCAGTTGTAAAAGGAGCTAGTATCGTACTTGGACACATAAGGAGTCCAAGAGTTGTACAGCATAACGCTACCGCTGCTGGTATAAATATCGTTTGAGTTAAAAGGCATTAGAAGTTAAGCGTCCATCTAAAAATAAGACTAAAATCATTAGTCTTTCGTATATTACTAAAGGTTCTGTAGGCTACTAAGATTGGTCGGTCTACCGCATTTCCTGTTGGGTTCTTCATCAATAAGCCTACTTCATTGATATTGGCATCGTCAGATCCAGTCAAGCTATCTAGATCGTTACACGCCTCTTCATCTACAACAAGCGTATATCTAACAGAAGCGTCTCCGATCTTAGTTATTTTGTTAGCAGGAATCATAGCAGTAATAGCATCAGCAGTAAGCGAACCATTTGTAATCTGATTTGTTTTTGCTAAAAACAAATTACTCCCTGCTCCATATGAGGCTATTTCATCTAATGCCCCTGATAACTCATAAATAGCACTAGTAACCCCTCCTGCGGGAGGACCAGAAACACCTATCTGGAATCTATCAATCTGATAATCAAGGACAGAGTTAGACCCTGATCCAGTAAACATATAGGTTAGACCAACACCCATACCTGATACGATAATGTTGTGATCATCAAATACAACTTCCTCCTGACCATCAGTAAATCTTTTAATGATAGTCAGGTGGCCGTTAATCCCTAA
>TARA_R110002096_G_scaffold108324_1_pt1 | contig 14150 bp, 10 predicted proteins | sample TARA_R110002096 | Tara Oceans TARA_R110002096 (sample SAMEA4397295) | marine metagenome | biome: Polar Biome; feature: [DCM] deep chlorophyll maximum layer (ENVO:01000326); material: water (ENVO:00002006), including particulate matter (ENVO:01000060) such as... | depth 35 m | reverse complement strand
ATCATAACCTATTCTTGCTGATAAAGACATACAATTTAAATGTCTAATCCAATCGTCTTCTGTATGTATGTATATACCTTTATTATATATTTCTTTTTTAGCAGTTGTATTATTTGCTGAATAGTTAATAACACTTCCGTCCTCTAATGTTAATTTATAACTACCACTTTGTAATTTATTGTCTATAAAATTAGGTGTAGTTCCAGTTATTAATTTTCCATATACTCTTGGTGCGTTATTACCAGTTGTTCCACTATATCTAAAAGCAAGACTATCACCATTCAAATATGCTGGTGAAGAATTTATTAAATTTCCAGTTTTAAGGTTTGCGTCATTTTGAAAAAGTAATTGTGGTGGGTTTGGTTCATACCCAGTATACACCATATAAAAAGGGTTTTTATCAATTATGTCTTCACTAACAACAAAATTATCAATTTTTCCAGTAGGTAATTTAAATCTACATACACCAACTTCCCATTCGTCTTGTCTTTCTAAAATTGTATTAGGTCTTGTTGTCTTAAATTCAAGAGGGGCATTATTATTTTCCTCGTCTATTGTTGCGAGAATATCATTATTCCCATTAATCTTTACATTATAATATATTGAACCTTCATTACTCATTTTATAATATAATGTAAGAAAATAAAAAAAAATTAAAATATTAGAAAAAATTTAATCAGTAAATAAATATGTTAAAGCAGAAACCCAAAAATCACCTCTATAAAATCTATTTTTAGTAAATAAATCAACAAAAGTTTCTATATTTTGTTTTTTTAGTAATATTCTTGTAGAACACCACCTTCCACAAGTATTTATATGTGGTTTCCAATCTTGTAATTTTGTATCATTATAAACAACTTTACCACCATTATTTTTCCATTTATTTAAAAAATGTGTGAGATATGGATTACCAAATTTTAAATTATATGAGGCAAATTTTAATTGACTATCTGGTGGATTACCATAAGGGTCAAAGAATTCAACAACATTTTCGTCTTCTGGTCTTAAAAAAACACAACAATAATGTCCTCTATTTTCTTGTGTTTCATATAAAATAATACAACAATTATCTTTACCTAAAAATTCTTTTAAACTATCATATTTTTCTAATTCGTGGTAAGCAAGTATGTTTGTTTCTTGTTTTGTGATTGCTTTAAGGTCAGCACCACTTAACTCAATATTTTCTGCTTCAGCGATTAATTTATCCATTTATAATAATAAATGAGATAATAAAATACAATAGTTATATTAATGGTATATTTAATTTTTTACCGTCAATAAATACTTCCCTAATGTAAAAATACTTATTATTTCTAAAACACTTAACCAATCTACCATATTTAACTTCTTCTTTATTTTTTGATATAGAACTACGAGGTGTAATTTTTAGGTCTTCAGTTGTTTCGGTTATTGTATTTTGTTCTATTTCTTCTTTAAGATTTTCAATTTCTTTATCCTTAATATCTAATTCTTTTTGTAATTTATTTATTTTATTTAATTGTGTATCATTTAATTTAATTATTTCTTCAATATACTCACTCGTTTTATTCATTTTATATTAATTCTTAAGATATAATTTTTGTAAATTATTTTTTTTCATTTTTGTTAATTTGCTTTTTTAATTTTTCTTCTAATTCTTTTGCTTCTTTTTCTTCTTTATCTTGTTTATCTTTTTCTAATTTAATTTTATTATCAACTTGGTCTTGATTTCTTACACAAACTCGTTTTACTATATTATTTACTTTTTTCGCACCATAAACATTCATTATGTTTTTAATTTCTCTACAACTATCACACCACTTACTTACATAGCAAGTTTCATTTTCACATAATAGACAACTAAACATTTTATAATATAGTATAAGATTATTTTTTTACAGAATTCAAATTTAAGAATTAACAATAATACCTTTCTCATATATCATATATAAAGGATAATGTTTTGAGAGATATAACCACCTTGAAGGTAAATGTTTAATATGTTCTATTTGTTCTTTATCAAATCCCATATATCTTTCTAAAAAACTTCTTAATTGATAATTACCAGTTGCTTTAGGAAAAATAATTATTGCTGTTGCTTCATTAAGTAATTTTCTTGTTTCTGTAAAGTTTAAAATTTGGTGTGTTGTTGAAATTGTAGTAATACCATAATGTCTACCACATTCTAACAAATCGTCTCTAAAATGTTGTAAATATTTTAATAATGGTTTATCAATTAAGGTGTCTATATCGTCAAATATTAAAATACAATCTCTAAAATCTTCTGGTATTAATGGGTTTTCGTCAAATAATTCTCTTTCAAGTGGTATTCTTATAGGTTTATGAATATCTAAAGGTTTATCGTCTTCAACTCTACTAAAAATAAATATAGGTCTTTTTTTACCTTTAACTTTTCTTAATTCTGTTAAATATTTACCTATAAATGTAGATTTACCAGCACCAGAAGGGGCGGATATATAAATTCTTTCACTATGTTTTTGTGGTAATGGAAAGAAATATTTACTATCGTCGTGAATATCTAATTCTACCACCTTTTCTGGGTTTTTTTCTGTAAAATTATCGTCATATAGTTTATATGTCTTAATATTTTTATCATTTGTTTTTTTATCTTTACCTTTTTTATCCTTTTTAGGTTTTACTTTTTCATATAAAACAGCAATATCTTTACCTCTCGTAGTATTTAACATAATATATTATAATGTGATATTTTTTTTCTTCTTATATATTATAAATGAGTTTTGTAAAGAATACTGGAAGAGTTAATCATTCGTCAAGAAGAAATGAATTAAATAAAAATGATTATTCAAATAATCAACACCTAATAAATCCAAAAAATAATAATAATGGTCTCAAAGGTGATTATGAAAATGCTTTAGTTTTTACTGGTGTATCAACTGCTAATAATTTAACAACACCATTAGTATTAGAAGATAGAGAAAGTGATTTTATAGAAATAATTGCTGAAGTTAGTGATTATGAAAATTCTTTTTTATCAATAGGTCTACAATTTAAAGAAGAAACACCTTATTTTTTTAGAACTGAAAATTTCTTTCAACAATCCGCTTCTTCAACTGTAGGTGTAATTAGAATTGTATTAAGAAAGACACACGCACCTAAATTTGTATGTAAATTTTTAAATAGTGCTGGTTCTAATTTAAATGGTAATGTTTCTGTTTATTGGAAATAATTGTGATTTTACTTAAAATAATTATCTTATTATATTATATTAAGAATGGGAAATTATTTTACAGATTTACGAAAATATTTTAATGAAGGTTGGAATGAAGAAAACAATTTAATAGATAAATTAAAATTAAAAAAACAAAAAGAATTATTATTTATGATTAATTTTTCAGTTATAACAGAAAAAGAAGTAAAATGTGCTTTTTGTTTAGAAAAATCTGGTCGTGGTTATGGTTGTAATAGGTGTAATTCTGGAATTGTTTTATGTGAAGAATGTTTTATTAAACACCAATATAATCATAAAACCGAAGAAATAATATTTAATCCAGAATGTAAAAATGATAAATATATAGGAAATAATATGGATTTTTAATTTTAATTAATTTTATTTAATTTATAGATTTTTGAATTTTTTTTATTTTACTATTTTATAAAATGTATGATTATTATGAAATTAGAGAATTAATGGATATGAATAACGAAAATAAAAAATTGTTAAAATTAGATAAAATATTAAATAAATTAAGAAAATTAGACAATCAATTTGAAGAAATTAAAGATATTCAAAATTTAAATACCATATTATTACATAAATTATCATATGAAGAAAATAAATGTAATAGTGATTATGATAGTAGTGAAGAAGAATATAATGATAGTGAAAGTGAAGAAGAATTAGTAGAAATTCAAAGTAATAAATTTAATCCAGAAACAAAAAGATATACTGATAGTGATACAGAAGAAGAAGAAGAAATAATTTTACATATACCTAATGTTGTTGATAATACACAAGAAGAAATAGAAAGTTTTTTAGAAGAAATTGATATTATAACTGGAAATTTAGAAATACCAGAAATTAATTAATATAATTTACAAAAATTATTTTCTTTTATTAATATATAAAGTTATGGCGAATGATTGGATTATGTTTGTAAAAAAATACGCAAAAGAAAATGATATGAAATATAATGAAGCACTAAAAGTTGCTGGTAAACATTATAAAAAAAAAGATAAAGTAGCAAAAGTAAAAGGAACAAATAAACCTTGTCCCAAAGGAAAAAAAGTATGTAAATGTAAAAAAGAAGATATGGGAAAAAGTGTGCCTTTTGAAGACGCAAAAGGAAAAGTTCATTATGGATTAACAAAAGCACAAAAAGATAAAAAAGTAAAAGAATTTATAAAAAATCTTAATTAATATATGTTGGTGGTTCTTCTTCTTCTAAATCCTCCTCCTCCCATTTTGAAGAAGGTAAATCATTTTCATTTAAACTACATTTAGATTTACAACAACAATCTAATTTACATTTTATCATTTTAATTATCTTAATAATATATTTTAACATTTTTTATAAAATAATGTTAGATTTTATTTTTTGTTTTTTATTTTACAAATTTTTTAATAGGTTTTTTATATTAAAAAAATTGTTTTCTGTGTATATATTATAAAAATGGTTAATTGGACGGATTATGTTAAAAAATATAGAACTGAAAAAGGAAAAAAAGGGAAAAAATTAACTTTAGAAGAAGCAAAAAAAGAAGCACAAAAACCTTTTGAAAAGGAAAAAATGAAAGAACAAAAGGAAAAAAAAGAAAAAGAAATAAAAAAATTAAAAGAAACAAAAGAAAAAGTTGGTAAAATTTTAAAGAAAAAAGGAAAAGTTGGAAAAAAAGAACAACAAGAAAGACAAAAATTAATAAAAGAAAAAGCAAAAATAGAACAAAAAAAACAAAAAGAATTAATAGATAATGTTAGAAAATTAGAAAAAACAGCAAATAAATTAAAATCAACAAATCCAACAACACAAAAAAAAATAAAAAATATACAAAATAAATTATTAGATTTTTTTAAAAAAGTTGTAAATAAAAGTGTTTCAAATAAAGTTATGGAAAATAATATTAAAAAAATAGTTGATACATTAGATAAATTAAATAATGAAATAAGTGTTGATAAAGCATTTGACGATATGGAAAAAAAACAAAAAAAAAAAGTTGACGACGATAAAAAAAAAGTTGAAGAAGATAAAAAAAAATTAGAAGAAAAAAAATCAACATTTAAAATTGACGACGATTTAGTTAGTGGTTTTTTAGATAATATAAAACCAAAAAAAGAATTAATTAAAGATTTACAAAAACAAAGAAAACTTTTAAAAACTAATAAAGATAAAAAAGAATTTATTAAATTTGAAAATATGTTTAATGATTTAAAAAAAAATCACAAATATAAAAATTCTTCATATCAAAAATTAATAAAAGATATAAAAACTTCAAATGAATATATGAATGAATTAAAAAAAGAAAAAGAAAATGAAGAAGAACCAACACAAAATATAACTATGGAAATTTCTGGTTCTGGATTTGGTGGAAGTGAATATCCAAATGATAAAAAATACAAAAAAAGAAAAGACGAAGGAATAAATCCACGATATTTTGATTGGAATTATACAGAAAAATCATTAAAATATATTGATAATTGTATACAAATAACATTATCTTTAGAAAATATGGATAAAAATAGAATGTTATTAACTGATTTTTATAAAAATAAAGATTGTAGTGATAAAAAAGGATATGGATTAAAAAAAATGAAAGAATTTATGAATTATATTATGGAAAATAAAGAAAAATTACGAAAGAAATATAAAGATAAATCATTTTTAGATATAAATTTAAATACAACTATTTTTTTAAATCCAGAATTTAGTGAAGGTGATAAATTAATTGAATATTATAAAAAAATAGGTTTTACAAATGTAGAAAATAAAAATAGGGAAATGGAACAAAAATTAGGTAAAGTAATTGGTGGAAGTGAATTAGAAGGTGGTTTTTTAAGCGACGAAGAACTTGCTAAAAGAGAAAAAATAAAAGCAGATTTAATGAAAAAAAAAGACGAAGAACAAAAAGAATTATTTTTAAAAGCAGAAAAAGAAGAAGAAGAATTAAATAAAAAATTAAAAGAAATGAAAAAACTGAAATCTATGAGTAAAACAGAAAGAAAAAAATATGAAATAAAACAAAGAAAAAAATTAAGAGAAAAACAAAAAAAAGAAAAAGCAGAATTATTAATTAAAAATAGAGAAGAAAGAAAAAAAAGAATTGAAGAAAATAAACAAAAAAGAATTGAAGCAAAAAAACAAAAAGAAATTGATAAAAAAGAAAAAAAGAAAACACAAAAAGACGAAAAAATAAGAAAAGTATTAGAAATAAAAGATAAAGACGATTTTAACGAGAAAGCATTTATACCACAAACTAAAAAGAAAAAACCAATACCTATGATAGATATAAAACACGCAATAAAACAAAAAAAAGATTGTATAAAAGGATATAAAAAAATAAAAGAAATGGAAGATTTAAAGAATTTTGTAAAACAAACTAATATTTATGAAAGTGAATTTGGTAAAAAATTACAAAAAGCAAAAAATTTATTACAAAGTAAGAAGGTAATTGAAATGTATAATGTAAAATATTGTCCTCCATTAACAAAAATGAAAAGACCAGAAGTAGAAAAAGTAGCAAATAATTTAGGTATTATTACTGACGAAAAAGACCCAAATTATATTAATTTAAGAGGAATAGCACCAAGAAGAAGTGGTAAAAATGTTTTTAAACCATTAGAAAAATTAACTGGTGTGAAAAAATATTATAATGAAAAAGAACAAAAGGAATTTGAAGAGAAATTAGAAAAACAAAAAGACCCATTTGAAGTTGATATTATTAAAACAGATAAATTAGGTAATAAAACAAGTGAATTTGATAAATTAAGTTTAAGAGATAATCAAAAAGAATTTATTAAAAAAATGATTTATTCTAATTCAAGAGGTTCAATTGCTTTTTGGGGTGTTGGAACTGGTAAAACCATTTTAGGTGTAATGACTATAAAATTATATCTTAATTATTATCCAAATGGTAGAGTTTTATTTGTTGCTCCTTCTGGTTTATTATCAAATTTAGTGGAAAAATTATATTTATTTGGTTTGGATATACAAGATAGAAGAATAGAATATTATTCATTTGAAAGATACTCAAGAATTAAAAAAGGTTGTGTAAATACACTTCTTATGGTTGACGAGGCACATAATTTAAGAACAGAAATAGGTGTGAAAACAATAAAAGATAAAGAAGGTAAAGATAAACAAAAAATTACTGGTGGAAGAGCAAAAGCGATAATAGATTATTGTAGTAATGTTGCTTCTAAAGTATTATTATTAACAGCAACACCATTAATTAATAAACCATATGATATGGAAAATTTACTTGCTATGATTGACGGAAGACCAGAAATGAAACAAGATTTTTTTAATGAAATATTAAGTAATAAAGATTTATTAATTGATTATTTTAAAAATAGAGTTTCGTGGTATTCAAGAAGCGAAAATGATAAGGATTATCCAAAAAAAAATCAACAATTTTTAGTAGATTATATGACCCAAAAAGACGCAGATACATTTACAGAAGTTCAAAAATCAGCAGACCCCAGCGTAAAAGCATATTATAGCGGACAAAGAGTTTTTATAAACAAAATAGGTGAGAATAAAAAAATAAGAATGGTTGTAGATAAAATAAAAAAACAACCAAAATCTCAAAATGTAATTTATATGGCGTTTGTTGAAAAAGGAATTTATAAATTAAGTGATATTTTAAATAAAGCAGATATAAAATTTAATATTGTTTCTGGTGAAGAAGGGGCAAGTGAAAAACAACAAGCAGTAGAAAATTACAATAATGGTCTCATTTCAACATTAATTATTTCTCGTGCTGGTGCTGAAGGTTTGGATTTAAAAAATACTACAAATTTATTCGTTATGGATATGACTTGGAATGAAGCAACAAGAGAACAAGTAATAGGAAGAGGAATTAGGTATAAATCACATATATCATTACCAGAAAAAGATAGAAATGTAAATGTTTATAATGTATTTTTATTAAAACCAGAAGAAAAAGCATTAATGAAAAAAGTTGAAAATATTAAAAATGATAAGGAATTCAGTTTGTTATTAAATGCTTATCGTGATAAAATGGCGGAAGCAAAAGCAAATGAAAAAGGTAGTAAGAAATCTGGAAGAGAAAAAGCGTTAAGGTGGGGAAATACAGCAGATATTTTAGAAGCAAAAAAACAAGGTATAAAAATACAAGATTATTTAGAAAATGTTGTTGGAGATAAATATACAAAAGACCAAAAAGAAGCAAAAAGTTTTAATCCACCCCTTAATATATCAATAGATTTATATTTATACATATATAGTAAATCAAAACAATTTGTAATTAATGAATTTATGGATTTTATGTTTAAAAAAATACCGAGATTTGAAAAAGGTGTAAGTAATGTAGAAAAAATAATTTTAGAAAGAATTGAAAAAGAAAATGCTGATACAAGAGATAAAAGATTAAAAATTTATGAAGAAGTATTAGATAAATATGTTTCTGTTGGTGATAAAATATTAACTGAAAATAATGAAATGAGTAAAGAAGTATTAAGAAAAATTGCTGAAATGAATAATCCAACACCTAAAGATACAAATAAATATTTATACAAAGTAAAAGAACAATATGTAATTGATAAAAGTGATATTGAAAATTTATATAAATTAAGTAATATTGATAATGATAAAAGGGATAATTTATTATTTTTAGACGGAAGTGCTGGTAATGGTAATATACTTTCACATTTTTTTAATAAAAGAAAGGATTTAGAGATACGAGGTTGTGAAAATGACGAAAATAATGTAAATAAAATTAAAAAATGGGTTGAAAGTATTGGATTATCACCAGAAGAAGTTTTATCAAATGAAAATAACTTTTTAAGGTATGATACTGGAGAAAGATATGATTATATTTGTATGAACCCACCATTTAAATTAGAAAAAGATAATGAAAATTATAGTCAAAATATATTAGATATAGATATGATAAGAAAAGCATTTACTTTATTAAAAAAAGGTGGTGTTTTGTCTTGTGTAATATATCAAAAACATTTAAAAACAACAATACCAAATAAAAGAAATAAAATGTTAAAAGATTGGATAATGTCTCATAAAGATAGTATAACAAATAAGACCATAAAATTACAAGATACAACACCATACGCAAAGTTTTTTACTAAAACAGAATATCAAAAATTAGGAATTTCATTTGTAAAAATAACTAAAAATGGATATAATGAAGATAATGAAATAATAAAAGATATTAAAAGTTTATTACCACCATTACCTTCAAAAGAAGTCCCAGAATTTAATAATGAACCACATTTAATAGAAGTTGAAAAAGATAATAAAAAAGACCCATTTACTATGGATTTTGGTGGTGGATTTGGTAATTTAATAACACATAACACCATAAATAGTGATTTAGAAAAACATATTGACGATTATGATAAAGAAGATAAAATAAAAAAACCAAAACCAATAACTTATGATAGTGAAAATCAAAAAAATCAAGAATATAATATGACTGACGATTTAGATAGTATTTCTGGTGGTGAAGAAAACCTCGCACTAAAAGGTAAGGGATATTATCAAGCGGACGACCACGAAATAGGAGATAGAAAAGAAGATAGAGAAAAAATTAATCCAGATTATATAAAAATAATATCAAATGAACCAAATTTATTAGAATATGAATATATTGACGATTGTATTAGATTGGAATTTCATTATGGAAAAATATGGGATACTAAAACCAAAGACGAATGGAATTTATATATCGCAGAATTCTATAAAAATTATAGTAATTCTTGTGGTAATAATTATGGTGCTATTAAAATGGGACAATTATTAGAATATTTAGTTAGTGAAAATAGTAAAGTAAATAAAATAAGTGTTGAAGAAGAAATGCCCCCTATAAAACGAGATACAAAAATAACTTTAATGACCGAACACCACCCAGACGCTTATATAGTAAAATATTATCAAAATTTAGGTTTCAAAACATATAATAGAGATTATGACCCACAAGAACAAGATACAGACGAAGAAGATAATAGTGAAAGCGACGACGAAAACCCTTCTGGAATGGGAACATATTATATGAAAAGTCAAGTTGGTAAGATAATAAATACAATTGAAATGAATAAAGAATTACCTAATTTTGGTATGAGTAAAACTTCTTCTGGTGAAGATTATAAAGAATTTAGTGATAGTGATACTGATAGTGATTATGGTGGTAGTGAAAACTTTTTAATTGGTGGGACATATTATAGTAAATATGATAAACCTTACCCAAATCCACAAGACCCAGATTTAAATTTGAAAAAAGAAGGTTTTAATATGAAAAATGTAAGTTTATTAAGTGCTAATGAATTAAATGCTACTGGAAAAGAAAGAAGTAGTGGAGGTGGTAATTATAAAAATTGGTTAGTATATTTAGATAAATGTGTTAAAATTGAAACCACAGTTCAAACATTTAAAGAAACAAAGAAAAAAGGAGAAATAATACCACCACAAAAACCTTCAATATATTTATTAGAATTCTATAAAAATCAAGACGAAATGGAATGTAGAGTAAGTGATAGTTATGGTATAAAAGTATTGAATAAATTTTTGAAATATATGTTAGATAATAAAGATAAATTAATTGTAAAAGGTATGAAAGATAGAGAAAATCCACAACCAGTAGATATTGATATGTCTACAAGAATACATTTAAGAACAGAAATAAAACCACCACCAGCAATAATTAATTATTATTATAGTTTAGGATTTAGAGTTTATAAAGTAGATAGAACTAATTTAAAAAATGCTTGGAAAGGAGATAATAGTGAAAAAGGTAAACAATATCAAAAATTCGCAAAACGAATGAAAAAAGGTATGACGGCACAAGAATACGAAGAAAATTTTGATACTCATAGGTCATTAATACCAAATCAAGTATTTATGGAAGGTAATGTAGGTGATATAATGAAAGGAATTGATAATAAAATTAAATTTGAAGCACCAAAACAACATAAAAAAAGAATTGATAGAATTAATAGTATAAATAAAGGTGTTATGGTTGATTTAGATAATTTAAAATATTTTAAAGAAAAATATGGTGTCCCATATATAGGATTTTGGGAATGGGATAATGATAAAAAAGAAGGTGGTGAAGGTAATAGACCTAAAGAACAATATTATTTATCTTATACAGAAAGTTATAAAAATTGGAAAGAAAAATGGGATAATTTTAAAAAACCACATAAATTAGTAGAATTTATAAGTGGTGAAAATGAAGAAGTAAGAAAAGATATGAAAAGATATGGTGAAGGTTCTTATTCACATTTATTAGACCCAACTACAGCAAAATTATTAACACCAGAATTAAATAAAAAAATGGAAGAACATAAACCACACCATACAAAAGAACATATTAATCATATGACTAAAATATTATTTAACCAATTAAATAATGAAGATATGGAAGTAAATTGGGACGAAGCACATTCAAAGGCAAATGAAGACCTTAAACCATTTGTAAATCCAGAAACAACAGAAGAAGAAAAAGGTGATAATATTGATTTAATTGGTGGAAGTGAAAAAGAAATGAATGAATATGATTTTAAAAAAAATATAACACAACCAGAATTTACTGGTGAATTAAATTTACCATATAATTATGAAGAAAGTTGTGTTGATAATGTAATAATTAATGAAATTTTAGGTCTTGTTGATAATGTTTTAATTACTGGAACAGAAATAGACCACCTTGTAAATGCTATGATAGTAAGACATAATAAATTAAATGATAGTGATTTAGATATAACAATATTAAATAAAGGTAAAGGAAAATTATATCCTCACACAATACCCCATAGCGATAATAAAACAATTTCAATACATAATGAAATGAGACCTATGGATAAATATATTAAAAAAGTAATGAAATTTAATAATTTTGATACAATAATAGCAGATTGCGACATAAATGAAGATATATTATATTATTTAAGAATATTAAACCAAAGTAGAGCAAAAGGAATTAAATTTTTATATTTAATTAATGGAAATCTCAAATTAGATAATACATTTAAAATTCAAGATATTTTAAAACAAATGAACCCTTCAAATATATTAAAAAATATGAATGTAAAGGAAACAGACGAAGATACAAGAGAATTATTAGGATTTGAAAAAGGTGAAAAAATAGGAAGTTGTGGTAATAGAAATATTTATTGTATTGAAATTGAGACACCACAATATCCAGACGACGATATTGAAAATATTATTGCTGATTATAATAAAATAAATACAAATAAATTTAATGATAATGATTTACAAGGTAGAGGATTTTTCGGTAATATTAAAAAAACTGCTTATAATAGATTTAAACAATTAAAATCAAATGCTTCTGGATTAAAAGAAAAATTAATACAAGGAAGAGAATATTTAAGTGAAAAAGGTGCTAAATTAATGATAAAATCACCAAGAGCAATTCAAGATAGTTTTGGTATACATTTTGAAACACATATAAAACAAAAAGACGATATTTATTATTATATTACAGAACAATCATATAATACAACTAAAAAATCACAAATATATAATTTTAAATATGATAATGAAGTATCAAATGAAAATGTTTGTTGTTATGAAAATGGTAATGAAGTTATTATTGGTTATAGAGGTAGTGCTGTTATAAAAGATTTTTTAACTGATATAAATTTAGCGAGAGGTGATTTAGTTAATGACGAAGATTTTAAAGATAGATTAAGAATGACTGAAACAATTATGAATAAATATGGTAATAATAATAAATATTCATTATGCGGACACAGTTTAGGTGGTAAAATTGCTGTAGAAATTGGAAAAATTCATAAAAATATGTATGTATGTGTTTTTGATATGGGACAAGGTATAGATATTTCACCAACCGAAAATATTAATGGTGTTGCTTATTCTTATTATGGTGATATTGTTAGTTGTTTATCGGTTGTAAAATATAATAATGTAATAATAATAAAACAACCAAATAAAGAAAAATTATCATTTTTAGAAGCACATAAATTAAGTAATTTTGAACCACCAAGAGAAGAAAGTGATATTGAAGGAGGTAAATTTAAAGAATTACACCATAATCATACTAATAATAAACATATAAAAATACAAAAATCAAATCACCCATTATTTTAAAATTTAATCTTATATAATATTATAAAATGAGTAATAGTTTAGGACAGAGAGGAATTAGACAAACACGACCAAATAATCCAAGTGTTAATTTATCATTATTAAGACAATCAAATCCAAGACCATTAACACCACAAAAAAAAGAAGTTGTTAAAGCAGAAACAGATATTAAAGGTGGTGATTTTACTATGACCCCACAAGCGTATTCAATAATGAAAGATAAATATGAAAAAGGAGAATATGCTAATTTAAAAACTGGAGAACAAACAGATATTAGAAACGAATTAAATACACAAGCACCATTACAAAAAGCAGTAGCACAACCAGAAGGCGGAAGTGAAGATATACCAGATAAAAATGAAAATGATATTATGAAGGCAGTTCATAAAGTATTATCAAAACGAAAAAATCACCAACAATTTTTAAGTGGAGCAGTAGCAGAAAATCCAGAACATTATTCAAAAATGTTAGGAAAAGGTTTTGCTAAATCAGTATATAGACGACATATTTATCCAAAAATGAATGAAGGTAAAAGTTATGCTTATAATATGGGGTCAAAAAAAGGTAAAAAAGAATTTGAAGAAGATACAAAATTAGGTCTTATTGATAAATTAATTCTTGCTGGAATAAAAATGGGACATAAACATATAAAAAAAATGATTAATAAAAGAAAAGCAGAAAAAAGAGGCGGAAGTTTTATGTTGACCGACGAAGGTGGTAATCACGACGGATTATTAACTGATAATATAATGAATGAAGTTTTAGGTGCTGGTTGGGATAGAGAACATAAAAAATTAAGTGATAATCCAAACTGGTATGCTGGAAGAGGAAGAGCAAGAGCAAAAAAAGTATTTAAAGCAATAGGAAAAACCA
>TARA_R110002096_G_scaffold14161_3_pt1 | contig 14169 bp, 8 predicted proteins | sample TARA_R110002096 | Tara Oceans TARA_R110002096 (sample SAMEA4397295) | marine metagenome | biome: Polar Biome; feature: [DCM] deep chlorophyll maximum layer (ENVO:01000326); material: water (ENVO:00002006), including particulate matter (ENVO:01000060) such as... | depth 35 m | reverse complement strand
TTTCAAATGCTAATAAAGCAGACGCAGCTGCAATTATACAAGCTGCATTAGGAACAAATACGTTTCCAAGACTAGCAGGTATTGGTGGAGCAGTACTTGGCCAAGTACCAAATCCTCATGTAACTTCTTTCTTCAAAGGAGTCAAGCTAAAGAATTATCAATTTGATTGGCAACTATGGCCACAATCAGCTGAAGAGACTCTTACTATTGAAAAGATGGTTAACTCTTTGAAGTCAGATATATTACCAACAAGAGGAACAGGTAATCTTGGATTATCGTTAAAGTATCCTAAAGAAGCACATTGTCGTATCCATACTCTCAATGGTAATCAAACTCATTTAAATTTTAAACCTGCATTCGTTACAGATGTTAGTATTGATTATACTCCACAAGGACCTGCATTCTTAGAGAATGGACATCCTGCTGGTATAGGTTTATCAATTAGCTTACAAGAAACTTCTATATGGTTATCAGATGACTATCCAGATAATGGATTGAATCTAAGTAGTGGTGCTAGGAGCGCAAGGCCATTATCAGGTCTATCTGGAGCTTCAAGTTAATGGCACTTAATAAACTTCCACTGACAACATTTCAGAATCAAACTATAAGAGATATCACAAAAGGATACAAACTTGTAGAGTTGATACCAAGTCAATTTGGATTGAACAATTATGAAATTGAAGATGGTGAGAGACCAGACACAGTATCATTCTTTGCATACGACACTCCAAGTCTTGCGTGGTTAGTATTGTTACCAAATGTCAAACTTGATCCATATTATGAATGGCCTCTTTCACAAAGAGAGTTTGAGAAACATATGGAAGCAAAATATGGATCAGTAGCTACTAGCCAATCTACTATTTTGTTCTATGAACATCAAACAAAAGACATTACAATATCAACAGATACATACAATCATGCAGGATTCTATACTGAAATAACTGCTGGGGACTATACAGGAATCACTGCATATAATTATTTTGAGAGAGTTAATGACAATAAAAGACATATTAAATTAGTACCACCAGGTATGGTGGATAAAGTTTTAACCCAATTGGATAGGTTATTCTAATGTGGCCTTACACTGACGAAGAAGAAGAATGGCTAAACTAGGCAATCTAGTTATTGATGCCTTACATCTTGTTACATTAAATAAAGATGGTAGTATCAAAGCTGGACCAGTAGAATTATATTCCAAGATTGTATCGGCAGTCTTGAACCAAAGTTTGTTTGAGAGTTCTATTACTCTTACGCTCACTATTAGTGAAGCTGAAGGTATGCTAACAAGGTTCAATAAGAAAGGCATACTTGGTCAAGAGTTTGTTATACTAACAGCTCATAACAATCATGCAAACGACAAACCAATAAATCTTCAGTTTCATGTACGGTCAGCAAAACATGCTGAGTTGTCTACACAAGGTCAAAGTGTGTTAATGACATTGGAATGTGTAACAAAAGAAGCATTAATAGATTCATTCACTAGTGTCAATCAATCTTTCAATAAAACATATTCTAAGACGGTTGAGTCTATATGGGACAGATACATAGTAAAAAGTCCAAAGCAAGAATTTTTTAAGAATACTGCACTTACACCATTTGATAAAAAAGCAATTGAAGTACATGATACACAACAAGTAATAAACTCTTTTATTGTACCAGGAAGAAGTCCTTTTGGTGCTATTGATATGTGTGGTAGAAGAGCTCATGACTTTACATTTGGTGGTAGTATGTTTTTGTTTTATGAGACAATAAACGGATACTATTTTCATAATATTGAAAAGCTAATTAATGATCAGAATGAATTATTAGAGACAGAACCACAGCTTAGGTCATACAGATATAGTCCTGTGGATGATTCTAGTGAAGGTACTGTGGATGAGATAAAAAAAATTAGATCACTAGGCGAGTTAAAACTTCCTGACCAACACCTATTAGGTGCAACAGGATCACTTAGAAACACTGCGAGAGCGTTAGATGTTGTGGGTAAGACTTATAGAGATGTGGCCTTTGACTACCAAGAGAAAACCAGAGGAGCATATCAGCTGGTGGATCCTGCTGGTGATACTTTTATTGATGATGACTTCCATGATATGTTTGTAGAAGATACATACGAATTCCTAATTGTCAAAGATACAACAAAGAGAAATCAATTTTATGAACATATTGTTGGTCAACGTATGCCATTTGTACATCATTTAATGTCTCAGCAAATGAATATTACACTAACTGGTGATATTACATTAGTACCTGGTGAGATGGTGGATCTTGAAATACCAGAACAATCAGCATACAAAGGTGATACACAAACGGATGTATCCTCTAATAGACTAGGTGGTAGATGGATGATTGCGACTGTTAAACAAGTATTTGATGCACAAGAAAACCACACTACTATACTATCTTGTATGAAAAATTCTGGGGTTCCAGGAGAAAAATAATGTCATTAAACTCAGCTGAAGCATTAATTAACGTCCAACATTTCATAGGTGTTGTTGAAAATAGAAACGATCCATTAAATATTGGCCGTTGTCAAGTCAGAGTTTATGGTGTACATACTGAAGATAAAATAGATATTCCAACAGGCGACTTGCCATGGGCAATGCCAGTGATGCCATACAACAGTGCATCTATAAGTGGAATAGGAATAAGTCCTACAGGACCTGTTGAAGGTACTTGGGTATTTGGTATGTTCATTGATGGTATTGAATTACAACAACCAATTATACTTGGTACACTAGTAGGTATACCTAAAGAAAAGATTGCTTCCAATCTTGGGTTTGGTGATCCAAAAGGAATATATCCAAAAGAAAAGTATCTCAAACAAAGCGATGTTAATAGACTAGCTAGAGGTCCTATGGCTGAAGGTGAAGAATCCTTAGCTGTCAAGAATAGAGATAGAGTCACTGAAATACCAACAGCTGTACCGCCTATAACAGAAACAGTAAGAAAGCTTGATGGACCAAAGGTTCCAACTAGTGATAAGCACAATGCTGGTAATCCTGGAGACTTTTATTATAGAAACCATTGGAACGAGCCGTTTCCAAGATATGGTGGCCAAGCTAATAATGAAACATGCTTCTTGGATGATACAAGCAATGGACAAATATGGGAAGGTAGGACTGGTGAGAAGCCTCCTAGTCAATCAGCATATCCATATAATCACACATATACATCTGAATCTGGTCATGTTATGGAGTATGATGACACACCAGGAAGTGAAAGAATACATCAATACCATACCAAAGGTAGCTTCTATGAGATCCAACCAGATGGCTCAAGAGTTACAAAGATTGTTGGGGACGATTATGAAATGTTTCTCAAAGGAAAGAATGTTGTAGTTGATGGCAACATGAACCTCACTGTAAGAGGTGATGTAAGATTGATGGTTGAGAAGAATTTGTATCAAGAAGTCAGAGGTGATTATCATCTTCGTGTTGATGGTGACATGGTAACCAAGATCAGAGGTAATGAACAGAAAGAAATTCAATCAAGTAAATCCACACAGATCAATGAGAATAGAAGTCTAAGAGTTGGTGGTAATGAAGATAGTACTATTGATGGTAGTACCAGGCAAAAGTTTAAAGGTGAAAGGTATCAAGTATTTTCAAATAATGTATCAATGACAATTAAAGGGTTTGAGAGACATCTTATTACTGGTGGTTCATTTACAATGTATACCAGTGGCAATACTAACTTCATGACCGATTCAAACTTTACTGTCAAGACTACTTCCAATGTTAATATTCATACAGAAGATAATCTAAACCTGGATGCTACTGCTAATGTTACTATTGATACTCCAAAAGAATTTCTTGTAGGTACTAATGTTACCCCAGAACACACATTTATTAAATCAGACAGGATTGATTTAAATGATTAATCTAGATTTGAATGAATTCACAACTGCGCTACAAAATAGTGGTATCGATAACAAGCTAATAGCTATCACCGATCAAGTTGCTACAGAACTGAGTACTATCCTTAGTACAGATATTGCAGCTAGTACTCCAAGTAGTCTCAAATCAATACTACAAGCATCTACAGATGCTATTGCTGATGTAACTAATACATTGCATGAAGCTACCGAATCCTTAAAACCTGATCTAACAAGTCTACAAGAAGAGATGGGTAAAGTACTATCGGGTAGTGTTCCTCCAAGCAGTCTTCAAGGATTGCTCGATACTGTAGCAAATGATGTAGCAATACCATCTATTGAATCATTACAAAGTAGTATAGGTAGTGCTATAAATGCTCCACAATTAACAGGCCTGGATGCAATAGCAAATGAAGTACAAGGTATTGTTTCAGGTAGTACTTGGACAGACGCAACTGGAGCAATGAGAAGTAGGTTAACAGAAACGGTAGATGCAGCTTCTGCTACTGCTTTTGATCCTGGTACATTGATACCCAACTTCAAGTTTAAAACAGAACCTACTTTTGATGAAGACGGTGAGCAAAATGGAGAAAGGGTAGTGGCATTTAAATTTGGTAATGCTTCTGTGCAAGCTGTTAAAGATGCATTGTCTGAAGTTATTCCAGAGCCCTATGAAGTAGAAACAATGGCTGCAACAGTGAAGAATCAATTGTTAGAAGACAAAGGAGTATCAATAGCTACCCTAGGTACTGTTATAAATAAATTTAAGGAAAGACTTGCAACAGAAGTTAAGTTTGATCCTTCTACTGGAGAGAACTTTGTCTTTCAGAAAACTTTAGATGAGGATGGAGCTGAAATAATAATACCATTTGGCTTTGCTTCAAAAACAGATTGGGAAGAGTCTTTTAAACAAGGTCGTGCTGCAGCACAAGGTATGATGCAAATCAATGCTGGAGCATTGAAGAAGTTTATTGGTGAAAACACTGAAGTTGCTCAAGATACATTTAAAAGATTAAGTGAGATTAGTATTGATATTCCAGTTGCTGATCAATTATCTGAAGGTGCAGTTAATAAATTTGAGAGAGATCCAATTACTAATCTTGCAGTACCATTAGATAATCTATTGAATGCTTTTGGTCCAACCATAGAATCAGCTAAGAAAGCTGCTCCTGGAGTGGAAGCTAACTTGAAAGTATTGGATAGTAACTTTAAAAACTTCTTTACTCAACTGGGTAAAGAACTACCACCAGGGCAGAAACCAGAGCCTTTTGTGGATCCTGAGGAGGGCGCAGAGTGAGTAAAGTAGCAGTAGTAACACAAAATAGAGCTGCGACAACTACTGTATATTCAGACTTCTTTACTGACTTTACACGAAATGCTGTCACAGGTCAACTCAATAAAAAGACTAATGCTGAAGCAGTCAAGCAATCAGTTAGAAATTTATTGTTGACAGATAAACTAGAGAGATTATTCCAACCTAATGTTGGAGGTGGACTTAAAGCATTGTTGTTTGAAAATGCAACTCCATTTACACAAATGCAAGTCCAAGCATATATTAATGAGACTATACGAAACTTTGAGCCAAGAGCTGAGTTGATATCAACTGAGCTTGAGTTTATTAATGACAGGAATGAGGCTAGAATAACTATTACTTTTGGTATTATAAATATTGAAGACCCAGTTACTTTTACATTAGGCCTAGAAAGGACTAGATAATGGCTACGACCAATACAGAATTCTCGGTCGCCAATTTGGACTTTAGTACAATTAAGTCTAACTTAATCACGTTCATGCAAGGCCAAGATGTTTTTGCTGACTATGACTTCACAGGTTCAAACTTAAATGTACTGATGGATCTGTTGGCATATAACACATACTACAATGGAATCTATCTTAATCACGTTGCAACAGAGATGTTTCTTGATAGTGCACAGTTAAGAGATAGTATTTACTCTATATCAAAGTCGCTAAACTATCTTCCAAGATCCCATAGATCATCAATTGCATATGTTAATATTAACGTAAACCCATCAAGCAATCCACATCAGATTACTATTCCAAGACTTACTAAGCTAACGTCTACTATTGGTGACAATACATATACATTCTCAACCAATTCAGATATAATTGTATATTCAAACAATAGCTATCTTGCATCCAACGTTGCAGTATACGAAGGTGATATTGTACAAGAAGCATTCTTAGTTACAAATACATCACCTAATACAGCTCAATTTTATATTAACAACTCTGATGTTGATGTGTCAAGTCTTGCAGTAAAGATACGAACATCTAATACTGATAGTACTAATAGTGAATATACAAGAGCAAATTCATTGTTTGGATTGACAGCTACAAGTAATGTATACTTCGTAGAGCCATCAACAAATGGTAGTTATAATATAGTACTTGGTAATGGAACATTTGGTAGACAGCCTGCTAATAACAACTTGTTGGAAATATCTTACAGGAGATCAAACGGAGAAGACCCTAATGGAGCTAATAGTTTTTCTGCTGATAGTATCGCTGGCCACAGCGCTGCTATTTCGTTGGTAACAAGAGCAACAGGAGGTTCTGGATCTCAAAATTTAGATGATATTAGATTCTCTGCACCAAGAGCTCTAGCTGTTCAAGAAAGAGCAGTTACAAAAGAAGACTACAAGACATTAGTAATCAATGAGTTTAATGATATATCATCTTTAAACGTATACGATGGTGCAGATGAACCTGTACCTCAAATGGGTGTTGTTAAGTTAGCTATACGAAGTGATTCATTTGATATACTTCCAACGACATTGAAGACTCAAATAACAAACTTCTTAAAAGATAAAACACCAATTGGTATAAGAACAGATATAATTGATCCTACATTTATTAATATTGATGTACATACAGATGTTAAGTACAATAGGAATGCGACAGATGATAATGTTGCTACTATTCAAACAGCTGTTGAAACAACAATAGACACATTCAATACTGATAACTTAGATGACTTCTTTAAGACATTTAGAAAGAGTAAGTTAATTGAAAAGATCAATGAAACAAAAACATCTATTCTAGGTTGTGAAGTTACAGTTAGAATGATGAAACTTATTAGTCCTCAAGCAAACATCTCTTTTAATGATACGTTGTTGTACAATCAACCATTCAAAAGAGACAATCCAGTAGAGCCTGCAAGTCAGGGTGAGTTTGTATCATTCACTACTCCGTCAGTACAATCAGAAACATTTGTATTCCAAAATATTACTGGTGCATCAATAAGAGATAATGGTTCTGGATCATTGCAAGTAGTAACAGCTAACCTATCAAGTATCGAGGTGTTGAGTTCTAATGTTGGTACTGTTGATTATGATTTAGGTAAGATTGTTGTCTCCAACTTAATTATTAACTCTTATTCATCTGGTGCATCATCTGGTACACTTAAAATGTTTGCAAGGCCTTTAGATCAAGATATTGAAGGTAAAAGAAATGATGTGATTAGGATTAGAACAAATGAGACTAACGTGACAGTTATTGAATTAAGAGAATAACATGACAGTGCTAAACACAGTTCAGGATAAGATATCTCCTCTCATACAGGAGCAGTTCCCAGACGTCTATAAAGAAGACGGGAATCTTATGACTTTGTTTGTTAAAGCATACTACGAATTTCTTGAGCAATCAGATAAGCCATTGGGTCAATCAAGAGATCTCGCTTCTCAACTAGACGTTGATCAAACAACAGCAGAGTTCCTTGAGCACTTTAGAAAAACATATTTGTTTAGTATTCCAACAACAACGACTGTGGATGCTCCATATGTCATTAAACATATATTAGACCTATACAGATCAAAAGGTTCCAAGAGAGCCCTTGAGTTATTCTTCAAGTTGATATATGGCAAGAATGCTGATCTTTATATTCCAAACGAACATCTAGCTAAAGCATCTGATGCTACATTTGTTACACCAAGATACATTGAAATTTTTGCTGACTCTACTGTGATACAAGCATTCTTAGGAAACAAAATAGAAGGTCAACTATCTGGAGCAACAGCATTTGTTACATCCATTGTTGATACTAGCGTGCAAGGTAAGGCAATGCAAATTGTGTATCTTGAGAATCTCATTGGTGAATTTATCAGGAATGAGTTGGTTTTTGATCCCACTGGTATACACTTTGCACGAACAAATGGTTCTCTCTCTGCTGTTAATATAACAGATGGTGGTAATAGTTATTCAGTTGGTCAAACACTTACTGTACAGTCTTCATCTAATACTTCTACAGTTGGAACAATTAGAGTAACAGATGTGGCTGATGGTACTGGTGTTCCTGGTATAACCCTACAGGTTGGTGGATCTGGTTACAGCTCTAATGTTGCTTTGTCAAATGTTATTATTAGTAATACAATATTGCAAGTCAATAATATTAGTAATACAGACGTGAGTCCATATGCAGGAGCAAACACTATACCAGCAAACACTTTTCAGATATTTGAAAATGTATTTGCTCCAAGAGTAGAAGTAACATTTACTTCTGGAGATAACATATTTGCTTCTACTGCTAATACCTCAAGCTATGTACAAGGAATTAATTCTACAGCTGGTATTATAGCTAATGGACACCTAGCCATTAATGATTCAGCTAGTGGAGCTACCAATGGTACGTTGTTGATATATGAAACATCTGGATCATTTGCAACAGACAATGGTGTTGTTAAATTAAGATTTGGTGGTGATGCTGATGTAAACTCTGACTTTGGTACGTTTACAAATGTTTATTCAACTGGTAGATTTATAGGTAAAAGAGCAAACAATATAGGAATAACCGACAACAATATGGTGTTTCCAGTAGAACCTCAAGGATTCATTAAAGGTGAAGTAACAAATACTTTTGCTGATATTGTTGCAAATAGATCAGGACTAAATGCAAATGTTCTAATCAATGCAGTTGGTAATGCTGTAGCTACAAACGTATACACAGACTTTATTAGTTTTCAAAACTCAGGTAATGTATTATCAATAGATTTGATTATCAATGGCTCTAACAGTAATGTTGCAGCTGCTGGATATGGATTTTCTAAAGATACATCTGCTGGTATTGATAATGTTATTGACAAAGCATTAAGATTTGAAACTAGTGAATTACTTGGTGAAGTGACATCACTCACAGTTGTTAGTAGTGGTAATTCATTCACTGCTGATCCTATAGTAATGACACAGAATAGATTTGTAGATAGTTTTTTTCAAAAAGATATTGAGATAACATATTCAAACAGAGCTGGTGTTACTCCTGCTGTAGGTGATATGTATCGTCAATATAGAGCTTATGATACAAGGACATTGACATTTTCAACTAACACAGCTAATCAATTCTCTGTTGGTGAAGGTCTCAAGCAAGTTATCAATAGTAGTACAAATACTTTTATGACAGTTCGATCTATTACAAACACCACACATATGGTAGTGGGTGATCTATACACATCAAATACAACAGCTGGTGCTGAAAGATTAATTGGTGATAATGCAACAATCAATACATCTATAAACATAACTGGATTGTTATCTGGTGCAACTATAAACACTGTAACAGCATCGTCAAACACTAGTGAAAACACAGTTGCAGTTGGTAAAGTATTAGAATCAAACACATCAAACAATTATTTTCTGATGAGAATGCATTCAATTGAGCATGATTTCTTTGTGTCAAGTACTACATCAGAAAGATTACAATCTAATAACAACAATAAATCATTTCAAATTGATACACTACACGAAGCACAAAACAATTACAACAGGTTTGTTAAAGCTGGTATCAATGCAAATACGTTTGCTAATGTTACCATTGGTCAAGGATTAATACAACAGGCAGAAGTTGTAACATCAGGATTAGGATTTAAGGATGGTGAGATACTAAACTTTACAATAGGATCTAATGCACAGGCAGTTGTTGGAACAGCTGTTGCCAATGGTACTGGTGTTGGTGTAGGATACGTTAAGCTCGATAGTGGTGTGCTTGGAGAAGAGTTTTTTCTCCATGACAACCATTTCTTCCAACAGTTCTCATATGAGGTGTTGTCTGAGTTTGAACTAAATAAGTATGAAAGAATTCTTAAAGAAGTTATCCATACAGCTGGATACAAACTATTTGGTCGACCTGTTGTGGAATCATTCAATAACACAGCAATCTCCGTTGCAAATTCAGCTGTAAGTCAGGCATAGGGTATGACAGAAAGAGTATACAAAGAGTTTAATGTACACAGTGCTGAGCAGCTTACTGAGTCTATTACAGAAGCTTCTAACACGATGTACTATGTGTTTAGTACAAAGCATACTGCATATAGTGAAGGTAGTACGCCAACTCCTAATGCATCTATTGCAAATTCATTATTCCAATCATATGACGAAATGTTGTTTGGTAAACTTGTTACATCTAATGATATATCACAAGCAATATACAATAATGCATGGTCTAATGGTACAATATACTACGCATATGATGATCAAGATACAACATTAAATGATAAAGTTTATTATGTATCAACATCAGAAGGATCAGATTATCACGTATGGAAATGCATAGACAACAATGGAAACAGTGTTTCAAACTCACAACCATTGTATTCTGATGTATCATCTACTCTGAGTTCATTATATTTAAAGACTGCTACTGATGGATATCAGTGGAGATTTATGTATACAATACCTGGTGCTACATATACAAAGTTTACATCAAACACTTACATTCCTATAGTAGCTCATGCAAACGCATCTGGCAACTCAATAAATGGTGCACTGGATGCATATGTTGTATCAAACAGTGGAAACAACTATAATGAATTTGCAAATGGATCAGTAGTATTAGGTACTAATGGTATGTTGTTTACCATTAACTCTACATCATTTACTCTATCAGGCAACAATGATTTTTACAACAATTGTTCAATATATTTTACAGCTGGAACATCCAATGGTGAAATAAGAGAAATTACAGACTATGTTTCTAACTCTACTGGAAAATTTGTAACAGTCAACACAGCTTTTTCATCTACACCAGATAGTACCTCAAAGTTTGAGATCACACCTACTGTAAGAATCAAAGGTGATGGGTCAAACGCAATTGCTAGAGCATTAATTAACACTAGTACTAATACAGTTGCAAACATTCAAGTATTGCAACGAGGTTCTAAGTACACATATGCTGATGTAACTATTGAAGCAAACAATATGGCTTCAGCAAATCTTGCAGTTGTCAGGGCATTGATAGGACCATTTGGTGGTCACTCTCATAATCCAGCATCTGAGTTAGATGGAAGATATGTTATTATATCTACAAACTTTGCTAACAATGAATCAACTAATATTCAAACAGACAATGACTTTAGAACAATAGGTCTAATAAAGGATCCGTTCTATGCTAATACAAGAATAACAATTGATGCTCCTACAGCTAACTTCCAAGTAAATGAAACAGTAACTGATTCTGGTACTGGAGCTACAGGTACATTAGTAGCATCTAATACTACAACTGTTAACTTAACTAATGCATCTGGTATCTTCTTATTGTCATCAAATGTCACAGGAAGTATTACTGGAGCAACTGCAAACGTAACAGCTGTAAGAGTAAATGATTCAGACTCTGCTAGAGCCAACTATCATTACTTTCAACAAACAACTAAATTTGAACATAACTTAGTATCCGGTTCTGTATACACTGAGGATGAAGCTGTAACACAAGCTACCAGTGGAGCAAATGGAATTGTATATCAAAGTAACACGACACACACTTCTTTGACAACAGTACGCGGAGACTTTGAAGCAGCCAACAGCTATATAGTTACTGGAGGTACTTCATCACAAACAGCTAGATTTAAGTCTACAGTGCCCGGTGATCTTGTGAGAGGATCTGGAGAGGTATTGTTCTTGAAGAATATAGAAGCTGTGTCGAGATCAAACACTTTAACCGAAACAGTCAAACTCGTGTTAAAATTTTAGAGGAACGAGATGTCTAAAACCCTTGATACAAACTTAAACGTAAGTCCATACTTTGATGACTACGATGTTGATTCTCAACATCACAGAGTGTTGTTCAAACCTTCAGTTCCTATTCAGGCACGAGAGTTAACACAGCTACAAAGTATTTTACAAAACCAAATTGAAAAGTTTGGTGATGTTGTTGTTAAAGAAGGATCAATTGTTGAGGGTTGTTCTTTTAACATTAGAAACACAGAATACATTAAACTACTAGACAGAAACACTAGTGCAGAATTGTATACCATTTCTGAATTTGCTAATGGTTTTGTACAACATGCATCATCTAATTTAATTATGCAAACAGTTGACTCTGCTGCTGGTTTTGAAATAACAAACCCAGATCTTAATACATTGTATGGTAGATATGTTAATAGTGGTAACTCTGGTGGTACTGACAAACTTAGCTTTGTTGCTGGTGAGACAGTCAAGTTCTATCCTTCTAATGGACAAATATCAAATACATTTACAATCGTTGATGGTGGAGCGGCTTATACAAATGGTGACACTCTTATCTTTACAGCTACTCGTGGTATTAATGCTAGTGCTAATCTAACAACAAACAGTACCGGTGGTATCACAGCAGTATCATTAATTAAAGCAGGACAAGATTTCAAGATCAATGATGTTCCTATTATTACATTTGACACAGCTGGTGGTACCGGAGCCAATGTTACTTGTACAATTAATTCAACAGCTTCGTTTGAGATTGCTGGATTAGGATTTGCAGTATCTGGTAACACAGAGTTTGATCCTGTTGGAAAAACAAAACGAGTTAATGTCTCTGATGGTACAATATATCAAAAAGGTCATTTTGTTGAAGTAAACCAACAAGGTGTCAACGTACTTAGATATAACTCAAGTCCAAACAATATGTCAATTGGATTTATTACTTCTGAAAGTATCATTAACAGTTCATCTAACACATCACTATTAGACAACTCTTCTGGTTTCAATAACGAGAATGCTCCTGGTGCTGACAGACTTAAATTAACACCAACGTTAATTAGTAAAACAAAAGCAGAAGGTAATAGTTCTAATAACTTCCTAGCTCTCATTAAATTTGAGAATGGTGAATCTGTTACACTTAAAGAAGAAACACAATTTTCAGAAATAGGTGAGGAGTTAGCCAAACGTACATATGAAGAAAGTGGTGACTATGTCGTAAAGCCATTCTCTTTTCATACTGAAGATGATACAGGAAATACAACTTTTGATACAATTGTTATTGGTGCAGGTAAAGCATTTGTTAAGGGTTTCAGGAATGAAACAATTGGTGCTTCAAGAACTCAAATAAGAAAAGGTACTACGACTGCCAATGTTGAAAATGCTACTATTAGTCAAAACTATGGTAACTATATTATTGTTGATGAGTACTTAGGTAGCTTTGATTTCAACACTGGTGCAGCAGTTAAACTACTTGATACAGCTGGTAACAGAATATCAACATGTCCAGCAGGTTCTGCAGAAACAGTTCCATCTACAAATACTGCAACATTAGTTACAGCATCAGCTCCTACATATTCAGGTACTATTGTTGGTAATGCAAGAGTCAGATCTGTAGTATATGAAGACGGTGTTGCTGGTAAAGAAGATGGACAATACAGGTTATACTTGTTTGATATCGTAATGAACCAAGGTAAAAACTTTGCAGACACAAGAGCTGTATCTTATTTTACTGGTGCAGATGCTGGTGTTGGTTTTGCTGATGTAGTACTAACAAACGATAGAGCAGTATTGAAAGATACAAACCTAAGGAAGTTTGTTGTACCTACTGGTATTAAAGGTATCAAAACTTTCAATCATAAGACATTAGCTGAGTCATCTTACACATATAGAACAATATCAACTGGTGCAGCTGCAACCAATGGTACCATTGTTATTACACTTACTGGTAACCAAATATTTGATTATACTGGTGGAGGTACTTTATCTACAGACCAAGAAAAAGACTTTGTGATTGTAGCTAATAATACATCTGCACAGACAGCAGCATTGACCGGAACTGTTACTACAACTACTTCTAATGTTGTTACTGGTAGTAGTACTACATTTACCACAGACTTTCAAGTTGGTGATACATTAAGAGTTACTGGATCAGAAGATGAAGTTATCACAGGTATTACAAACTCTACACATTTAACAACACGAGCAGCTTTCTCAACTGCTGTTAGTGGTGCTGCATATAGACGATTGTATGTTGCAGATAAACCTATTCATCTTGATGATGTATCTGGATCTACAGGATCCAATGTTACAATTAGTACAGACCAAAAGTCTGCTAC
>TARA_R110002096_G_scaffold120274_7_pt1 | contig 14169 bp, 10 predicted proteins | sample TARA_R110002096 | Tara Oceans TARA_R110002096 (sample SAMEA4397295) | marine metagenome | biome: Polar Biome; feature: [DCM] deep chlorophyll maximum layer (ENVO:01000326); material: water (ENVO:00002006), including particulate matter (ENVO:01000060) such as... | depth 35 m | reverse complement strand
TTCAGGAACTTCAGGTAAGAACGGAGTAGCAGGCACATCAGGTAAAAATGCAACTTCAGGTTCTACAGGTACTTCAGGAACTTCAGGTAAAACAGGAGCGGCAGGTACATCAGGAAAAAGCGCAACTTCAGGATCTAATGGTACATCAGGTACAAGTGGTAAAACAGGAGCAGCAGGTACTTCAGGTAAAAGCGCAACTTCAGGTTCTAATGGTACTTCAGGTACAAGTGGTAAAACAGGAGCAGCAGGTACTTCAGGTAAAAGCGCAACTTCAGGATCTTCAGGTACAACAGGTTCAAGTGGTGTTGGTGGTGCTGGTGGTGTTTCAGGTGGATCGGGTACATCTGGTACTTCAGGAGCAGATGGAACATCCGGTACTTCAGGAAAAAGTGCAACTTCAGGATCCTCAGGTACATCAGGTACTTCAGGTAAAAGCGGTACATCTGGAAAAAATGGTACTTCAGGTACATCAGGTAAAAATGGTACTTCAGGAACAAGTGGTAAAAATGGTACAAGTGGTACATCAGGTATAAACGGTGCCTCTGGAGCAAGTGGAACACCATTAGAGGTTTGGACTGATGATAATACCTCACTAGATTATGCTGCAAATATTAAGATAAATGGAGCAACTTATACACAAGCAGCACCATTTACATTAAATTCAGATTTTTCATTAGGTATTACAAATCCATTCCAAATAGGATTAAACCAACCAGATATTGGTGGAGTTAATGCAGTTAATGGTACAGGGTATGTTGAATATTTAGTCCCAAGTACGGATGGGTTTACTGGTGAAATATATATAGGTGGTGGAAATGCTGGTGGGGTAGCTCAATTTGAATTAGTAGCTTTAAACAGTTCTGGTGATTGGGATGAAGCAGATGCTGATTTATCATCAACAATAAATTTATTAGGTATTGCAATTAAATCAAGTGCCTCCGTAGTTGATGTTTTATTAAGAGGTATGGTTAAATCTAAATCATACAGAGGCCTTACTATTGGAGCACCAATATATGTTTCACGAACTCCAGGTATTGGAATAACTCAATCATTATCTGGATTTATTGCAGGTGATTATGTAAGATTAGTAGGACATGCTGTAGCAACTGATACTATGTATTTCAATCCAGAACCAACATGGATTTTAAAATCATAAAAACATGCCATCAATAAATTTATCTCCATATACTACAAATAACTCTAATTATGCTTTAGGTAATATTAGAAGAACGGGTGTAGGTTCTTGGACTTCTATTAGAACAGGTACACCAACAACAGGAAATGTATCCCAAACAGGTAGTACTACTAAAAATATTGGTGTTGCATGGACTGGAGGAGGTAGAGGGTCATACAGCTTATTTAGAAATTATATATGGTATGACGTATCAGCCTACCAAAGCGTTATAATAAGTTCTGCAGAACTAACTTGCCCCACAATAGGAGGAGCAACTGCTTTAGCACTCCCCGTAATAGCAGTAGATAGTAGTACTGCTTTTAGTAATAATTCAACCACAACATTAAGTTTAAGTCAATTTCTTTCTACTTCTTTTGTAGCTTATAGTAATTCTACTTCATGGACACAAGTTACAGGTTTTCAATCAATTCCACTAAATAGCTCAGCAATATCAGCAATACAAAGTGGAAATAATTTTGGAGTTGGTATTATAGATCATAATCATGATTTTCAAAACGTCCAACCCGCAGGTATTGGGTTTGATAGTTCTTATATAGGTGATATGTCAACCGCAGCACAAAGATCAAGATGGACACTAACTTTAACCTATACAATAGCAGGTTGGTCAGCAGGAGACATGAATGGTGTAGCAAATGGTGATATGGGTGAGGTTAATGGTGTAGTTATAGCAGACATAAATGAAATTAATGGTGTTTAATAATAGTTTGGATATGTAACTAATATTTATTATATTGTTAAGTAGTTTTAAAAAATAGTTATATGAAAAAAATCTTATTTATAGCGCCCCATCTATCAACAGGGGGACTCCCACAGTATTTAACTAAAAAAATTGAACTTATTAAAGATGAGTTTGAAGTATATGTAGTAGAATGGGTAGATTGTACTGGAGGGAGATTAGTTGTAACTAAAAATAAAATACTAGAATTAGTAGATAATAATAAATTTTTTACACTTGAAGAAGATAAAAGTGAATTATTTAATATTATAGATAGAATTACCCCAGACATTATCCATTTAGAAGAAATACCTGAGTATTTTATGGATGATGATATAGCTCGAAAGTTATACGATGTAAACAGAAATTACTTTTTAGTAGAAACATCCCATGATTCTTCTATGGACATAGATACTAAAATATTCTCACCAGATAAATTTATGTTTGTGTCAAATTGGCAAATAGAACAGTATAAAAGCATAGATATACCTAAAATACTGGTAGAATACCCAATTGAATATACCCCCAGACCTAATAGAGAAAATGCGTTAAAACGCCTAAATCTCGACCCATCAAAAAAACATATATTACATATAGGTTTATTTACTTCTAGAAAAAATCAAAAAGAATTTTTTGAATACGCTAAATCATTACCTGAATATGAATTCCATAGTGTAGGAAATCAAGCAGATAATTTTAAATGGTATTGGGAACCTTTAATGGAAAATAAACCAACTAATTTAACTTGGTGGGGTGAACGAACAGATGTAAATAATTTTTACCAATCAATGGATTTATTTTTATTTACATCTAGAGGAAATAAAAATGATAAAGAAACAATGCCTCTAGTAATACGTGAAGCTTTATCTTATCAAATACCACAACTATTATATAATTTAGAAGTCTATCAAAATTATTTTGAAGACTATAATACAATTAATTATTTAGATTTTAATAATTTTGAAGCTAATATAAAAAAAATCACAAACATTTTAAACATAAAAAAAACACCTATGAATTATTCTAAAGAAGCCTTTGTTGTTTGCACATACCCTGTAACAGATGCTATTATACAAACTACAAAAGATTGTATTAATTCTCTAAAAAAACATGGTCGTAAGATTATAATTTCATCTCATGCCCCTGTACCTAAAGAACTACAGGAAATGGTAGATTATGTAATTTATGATGCTAATAACTTTTTAGTTAAACATACTTTTTATAAAAAATCTTGGTTATCTAATGATTCATATGATGCTTTTATTGATTTAGAAGGTGAAGGAAATGATAGATATCATGGAGGCGTTTGTTATACTAGTTTTTATAATGGAGCAATGTTAGGTAAATGCTTTAACCATGAAAAACTTTATTTTGTAAATTATGATTATATTTTAAAAGATGAATCTTATATAGATTATATATCAGATATTTTAGATACTAAAGATACTTATTTTGGGTTTAATAAAGCTTTAGAAGGACCTTCTTTCCAAACATTTTTCTTTGCTGCGAAAGCAAGCACGATGCTTAATCAATTAAAAGAAATTAAAACCGAAGAAGAATACACTCAGTGTATGTTAGATTATGGGTCTGAATCAAATTGTATTGAAAATATATATTATCATATATTTAAAAATAATATAAATAATTATGTAGAATCTCAAGAAGACTTTAACAAAAAAACAAAAAAATACTTTCAATTTGAAGATTTTTCAATGGTTGAATACTATACAATTCTCCCAACAGATGTAAAAAACCATTTTTGCCCTTGGATAACTATTTCTAATGCTAGAGAAAGTAAAAATATTTATTACACAGTAGAAAAAAACGGAAAAGAAATTATTAATAGATTAGAAGAAGTTAGAGGAAAATATCATTTTTGGGACTTAATTAAATATAATTTAGATGATAAATTTGTAGTAACCTATGATATTAGAGATACTGTAACTAAAGAAACTATTTCATTTCATCAGTTTAAATTAGACAAAGAATATTTTGAAAATGTTATGCCTAATAATGGTATGTTTAATTGGAAAGCAGATAAATCCCAATATATTTAAAAATCTAATATAAAAGAAGATATTAAATTATGAAAATAGCTCAAATAAACCCAGGATGTGGTATTCCTGTACCCCCACCTTCATGGGGAGCAATTGAAAAAATTGTATGGGAATTTATATGCAATCAGAAAAAATTAGGCCATGAAGTTGACCTAAAATGGTCAGGTGATATTAAATTAGGAGAATATGATATAGTACACGTACACATAGCAAATTTAGCTATTCAATTAGCGGACAAAGGTATTCCTTATATATTTCAACTTCATGACCACCATGCATATCACCATGGTAAAAAATCTCATGTATATCTTGAAAATTTAAAAGCAATTGAAGGATCATTAATATCCTTAGTACCAGCAAGATTTTTAGTTGATTATTTTAATCATCCTAAAGTAAAGTATTTTTCTCATGGTGTAAATACAGATGAATTTTATCCTATAGTTAAACCTACCCCTACAGAACCAAAATTATTAATGGTTGCTAATAATGGGTTAGCTGGTGATCCTACTTTTGATAGAAAAGGATTTACATATGGTTGGGGATTAGCAGTTAAAAATAATTTACCAATCACAATAGCAGGCCCTAGTGCTAATAAGCAATTTTTTAATTCTCATTTATGGATGTTAAATTATCCTAAATTAAACTTGGTTTTTGATACTCCTAATAGTACATTATTAGAATTATACCACAATCACGATATATTTATTCATCCAACTATGTTAGAAGCAGGACACCCAAATTTAACAATGGTAGAAGCAGCAGCGGCTGGATTACCTATTATAGCTAATTGGGAACATTCTACTGATTTTCATGGGGCTTGGAGAGCACCTCGTGATGTGTTTGATATGGAAGCAGGGTTAAAAGATATAATAAATAATTATGATTATTATAAAATTAGAGCAATAGCAACTGGTAAAGAATTAAGTTGGAAAAAAAGAACAAAAGATTTATTAAAAATTTATAAAAATTTTATATAATATGAAAGAAATTTTAATCCAAGAATATAATAATTTGTCCAAATTGCTTATTAAACCTAAACCCCAATCTAACTTTTATCATATTAATTTTATTAATGGAGCTAAATTAGAAATTACAGGCAAAATAAATAAAAAATACAAAATTCAATTTTACAACCAAGATACACTAGAATTACTTTTTGAAAGTGAAATTGAAAATAATATGTGGACTAAATTTAATAAAACATATTATATAAACTATAATATTAAAGTAATAGAACTAGAAAACAATACAGTTGTTTTTGAACATAAGTTTAATGCAAAAAATAAAAGAGTTTATATTCATTTTGCCTCGAAGGCATTAGGAGACACTATAGCATGGTTCCCATTTGCTGAAGAATTTAGAAAAAAACATCAATGTGAATTAATTGTTTCTACTTTTCATAATGATATGTTTAAGGAAAATTATCCAAATATTAAATTTATAACTCCTGGAGAAGAACAATTTGATTTATATGCTATGTATGAAATTGGATGGCATTATAATGAAGATGAAAAAATAGATTACAATAAAAATATATCAGATTTTCGAAAACACGGTTTACAAAAATGCAGTAGTGAAATTTTAGGAGTTAACTCATCAGAAATTAAACCAAAATTAACATTCAAAAATACAGGATCTACAATAGAAGGAGAATATGTCGTTATAGCACCCCACGGATCAGCACATGCCAAGTATTGGAATTATAAAGGGGGATGGCAAACCGTAATAGATTATTTAAATAATAAAGGTTATAAAGTAGTAATGATAACACAAGAATTATTAGGAGACAAATGGCATGATTCTAAATTAGGTGGAACTTTAACAGGTGTTATTGATAAAACTGGAGATTATCCTTTAAGTGAAAGAGCTAATGATCTTTTAAATGCTAAAGCTTTTATAGGCATAGGGAGTGGTTTAAGTTGGGTAGCTTGGGCGTTAAAAACTCCGGTAGTAATGATATCAGGGTTTAGTGAAGCTTATAGTGAATTTGAAGATTGTGCAAGAATATCATCACCCAAAAATAAATGTTCTGGATGTTTTAATAGAGTAAGATTAGATGCAGGAGATTGGGAATGGTGCCCAGATCATAAGGATACAGATAGAATGTTTGAATGTACTAAATCAATAACCCCAGATACAGTAATTGCTGCTGTAAACCATCAATTAGAAAAATCTCTTTGATATTTATAACAAAATTATAGAATGGCAATTAAACTTTCAAACTCCGGCATAACATCAGGCTCAGTAGTTAAATCTGCTGAAGTTTCTCAATCTATAGATGCTTTTACAGGTACTATAGCCTATGATATCCAACAATCAGGCTCATTTAATCAAACAGGTTCTACTATATTATCAGGTTCAGTTTACTTACCAGATAATACCCATATAGGGATTGGTACTACACCATCCCCAACAGCTGGAGTTAAATTAGCTTTAAAAGCAAATGACTCAAGTAATGATCCAACAATCTTATTAGAAGCATTTGGTGCCTCAGATTCAGCTACTATAGGGTGGAAAAACCCTGATGTAAGGTGGAATTTAGGTTTAGATGGAGGAAGTGCAGATTCTTTTATTTTAAAAAACGATACAACAAATGCATCCCCTATTTTAGTAGATAAGCTTTCTACCAATTCTTCATTAGTACTTAGAAATGATAGTGGGACAGATTTATTTCAAAAAGTTGGTATTAATTGGCCTTATGGAGAAATGGTAGTTACTAACCCTAACCATACACTTCTAATTAGTGGGTCAGTTACAGCATCAGATGGATACTATGGTGAGTTAAAAGGAACAGCTTCTGCAGCGGAAAAGGCTAAAGTAAGTAATATGATTACAAATGCAACCATGCCAGTTTTAGTTATGCCTGGAACAGTAGGTGGTGATTTTGAAGATATTATGGCCGATCCATTATATCTTAACTTTAATGGTATATCAAAAATATTAGAAGCAACCGCATCATGGGCAACAGAATCAGTTTCTGCTTCTTATAGTGAAACAGCATCTTATGCCTTAACAGCTGAATCAGCAAATCCTCTTTGGTATGATGCAACTTCATTTATAACATCATCTGTAAAGGTAAGTTCATCTGTATTTCTGGGAGGTGAATTTGAAGGTGATTTAGTAATAGCGACTGACGTATCTGCATCTAATATTATTGCAAATTCCTACTTTTCAGGAAGTTCATATACAGCTTCAAATGCTACTCAAGACGTTACTATAGGACCTAACAATATAGCTTATAATTTTAATGGAGGTACTTTTCTTCAAAATCGAAATGTAGGAGCTAGTGCCACATTAAATCTTGGGGTAGGTGGTGTTGGAGGAACAACATCTACAGGGTTAATAATAAATAATAACAATGAAATCTCAATTGGTTCATCAACACCTGCTTTTAGTTACCCATTAGGATATACAGCTGGAGAAATACATTCATATGTCCAAATGCAGAATAACCACCAAAATTCTTCATCAGTATTAGCTGTAAAAGGTGCAAATGGAAGTGACGGTATTGTTTATTTAGGAGGAAATGAACTTTATGGTGGGGGTATTTTATATCATGGTGGGGGTGGAACTTCCCAACTACCATCATCATTTGCGAGTGGGAAGACATCACTATATAGAAGTAGTGCATCAGTACCCTTCCCAGTAATAGACTTCCCTACAGATAATAATCATATTATGGTAAGGACAGAGAATGATCCTTTAATTGATTCTAATTTAGATTATTTTGGTATAGGTCCTACAGGTAATATAAAACCTTGGAGAAGAACTTACATGCTTAATGGGATACTTACAAGTGGTGCGGGTAATGCTGTTTCTTTAGGTGAAGTATCTTGGTCCCAATCTGGTACTTATATAATAAAATTAACTGTAGGTAAATCTAATAATCAATCCCCAACTGACGTTGGGTCCATAAAAGAAATAATACAAACCTTTTATATAGATTCATTTGGAACTCAACCACAAGCTATGATTGGTGGAACAGCACCAGGCCCTACAACAATATCTGAGGGATCATACGGTAGTGGAAACGTAAACATCCAAATAGTTACCATTTCAACCGGTTTTCAATTCCGCGCTAATGGTAATGTAGGAGAAAATATGAACTTACAAGGCTTTGCAGAAGTAACATTTTTCCCTAATTCTATTTAATAGTTTTTAATAATAATATAATTTTAATAACAAGTTTTAATACGTATAAAAGATGACAAAATTACAAAGTGAAGAAATCAAAAAGGTTAATGATTTAAAAAATAAGTTTAATGAAACAGTACAAGCATTAGGTAGTATTGAACTTCAACTTTTAAACATCAATTTAAAAAAGGAACAACTTAAAATGGAAGCAGTCGAAATTCAAAAAGAAGAAATAGATTTAGCTAAAGAGTTAGAGGAAAAATATGGTAGTGGAACTATTTCTTTAGAAACTGGTGAATTTTCTCCAACTAAATAGACTTTTGACAGAAAACCATATATTTATTATCAAAATATAACAATTACATAACATGGCAGAAACATTAATTTCCCCAGGAGTATTAGCAAGAGAAAACGATCAATCCCAGATTACTTCTCAACCAATACAGGCCGGCGCAGCAATAATAGGACCAACAGTAAAAGGTCAAGTAAACATTCCAAGGCTTATTACCACTTATAGTGAGTATCAAGCCAATTTTGGTACTACCTTCGAGAGTGGGTCAGCAAACCAAAGTAGTGAATATACTTTCTTAACTTCAATTTCAGCTTATAATTACTTCTCAAATGGAGGTACTTCGCTAATTGTTACTAGAGTAGCTTCAGGTTCTTTTTCACCAGCAACTTCATCTAAGATTGCTAATGATCAAGAAACAGGACAAATTTTAGCTACAACTGATTTATTAGGATCTGCCGTAGGTGGTGGAGGTGGAGATGCTACATTCTCTGGAGTACCTGCTTTTACAGGAGGTACAGGAACAGGATTAACACTTAATGCAGCTGTAACAACAGCTGGAGGTGTTAAAACAACAGCAGATCAATTACTTGCTAATTTAAATGCAGGAACAAATCCAACAGATGCCGTAGATGGATCTTACACAGTTCCATTAGTTGGAGGAACAGGAACAAATTTAACAGCTTCAATTACAGTATCAGGACAAACAGTTACTTCTATTACTACTCCATTAGCAACATCAGGTTCGGGTTACGCAGCTTCAGACGCTTTAACTTTCCCAGCAGGTGCTTTATCAAATGGTCAATTACTAACAACACAAAATATATTAGGTATATCTAATGGTGCTGCTCTAGCAATAGGAGCAGGTGGTCCCGTAACTGGAGTAGCTATAACAACCGTTACTGGAGGTACTGTACAAACAGGAACAGGAGCAACAGTTGATATAACATCAGATGGAACAAATGTTTCAGCATTAACAGTAAATGGATTAGGAACAGGATATGTTACAGCTAATGTATTAACAATTACACAAGCAGATTTAGTTACAGCTGGGTTTGCAGCAGCAGCAGCAGATTTAACAATAACATTAACCCCTGCAAATGTTGAATTATCAGCAGCAGGAGCTTTAACACTTGGTGCTGCAGATTTATTTTACGCATTAACAACTTTAAATGCTGCTACAGAAGGTACAGGATATGAAGTTGGAGATGTATTAGTAATAGCAGCAGGTGCTTTGGGTACAAATTCAACACAATGTGATATTACATTAGTAGATGCTAATATAGTAGATGGAAATGCCTTTATATTAGAATCAATTGGTCAAGGCCAAATCATGAATAGTACAGGAGCTGAAAATTCTCAAGGTGCTTTAACAAATGGGTCAACAAATAATTTAAGATGGGAAATTTCTTCACCAAATACCTCTTCAGGTACTTTTAGTGTAGTAATTAGACAAGGTAATGATAATACAAGAGCTAAATCAGTACTTGAAAGTTTTACTAATGTATCATTAGACCCAAAAGCATCAAATTATATTTCAAGAGTAATTGGTGATCAAACACAGACAGTAAAAGGAGTTGGAACAACAGATGTTTACTTACAAACAACTGGATCTTATGCTAATGCTTCAAGATACGTAAGAGTAAAAGAAGTTAATTTTAAAACACCAGATTATTTAGATAATAGTGGACAAGCAAAACCACAATATACAGCTTCTATACCAGTACAAGCTTCAGGAACATTTGGAGATGCAGTGGGTAGTATTTTAACAGGAACTGGAAAATATTATGATAAAATCACAGCAAATGATACTCAAGGATTAGTTGGAGATAATTATACAACTGCAATTAATTTATTAGCAAATAAAGATGATTACAAATACAATATCATCTCAACACCAGGTTTAACTCAAGCAGATTATACCTCAACAACAAACAAATTAATTGCTAATACAGAAAATAGAGGAGATAATATTGTAATATTAGATCTTGAACTATATGCTAAATCTATTACAAATGTTACTACAACAGCAGCAAGTAAAGATTCATCATATGCAGCTTCATATTGGCCTTGGTGTATGGTAACAGATCCAGATTCCGGACAAAGAGTTTGGGTACCAGCAGGAACCTTAATTCCAGGAGTTTATGCTAATAATGATAGAACAGCAGAAGCATGGTTTGCTCCTGCAGGTATTAATAGAGGTGGATTAGGTCAAGTAATCCAAGCTGAAAGAAAATTAACTCAAGCTAATAGAGATCAACTATATATTAATAAAGTAAATCCTATTGCAACCTTCCCAGGAAGAGGAGTAGTAGTATTTGGTCAGAAAACACTACAAAATCAAGCATCAGCTTTAGATAGAGTAAATGTTAGAAGATTGTTAATTGCACTTAAAAATTATATTTCTCAATTATCTGATAACTTAGTATTTGAACAAAATACAGCGGCTACGAGAAATACATTCTTAAGTCAAGTTAATCCATATTTAGAGTCAGTACAGCAAAGACAGGGTTTATACGCGTTTAAAGTTGTTATGAATGATTCAAATAATGGACCCGATGTAATTGATAGAAACGAATTAAGAGGTGCTATATACATACAACCTACTAAAACGGCTGAATTCATTTACTTAGATTTCAACATTTTACCAACTGGAGCAGAATTTCCAGCGTAAAAGTTAAAAAGTATAATATTTATAATTGAATAAAAAAAATTAAAAAAACATAAAATGGCAGTATTAGATCCAAACGAAATATTTTTCACAGCATTTGAGCCAAAGGTAGCTAATAGATTTATCATGTACGTAGATGGATTTCCATCATACATTATTAAAGGTATTAGTGGATTAGGGTTCGCACAAGATGAAATTACATTAAATCATATCAACACTTATAGAAAAGTTAAAGGTAAGTTAAGATGGAATGACATTACGATGCAATTATTTGACCCAATAACACCTTCAGGAGCACAAGCTGTAATGGAATGGGTTAGATTACACCATGAATCAGTAACTGGTAGAGATGGTTACTCTGATTTCTATAAAAAAGATTTAACAATTGATGTGTTAGGTCCTGTAGGTGATGTTGTTTCTGAATGGATCATAAAAGGAGCATTTATCAAAGACGGATCGTTTGCTGATATGAATTGGGACACTGATGGTGAAGCTCAAAACATCGATTTAACAATTGGAATGGATTACTGCGTGTTGAATTTCTAATAAGAAATTATATATTTTTGAAAAATAGCTTGGCTTCGGTCAAGCTTTTTTTTATATTATATATGTATACATGATAATTAAGTTATAACAAATAAAATTTATATGGAAGAATTTAAACTACCTACTGAAAATGTAGAACTACCCTCAAAAGGATTATTATATCTCGAAGACAACCCACTATCTTCTGGTATGGTTGAAATAAAATATATGACTGCTAAAGAAGAAGATATTTTAACAAACCAATCATACATTAAAAAAGGAGTTGTGCTAGATAAACTACTACAATCACTTATAGTTAATAAATCCATTAAATATGATGATATTATCGTAGGGGATAAAAATGCACTACTTATTGCAGCACGTATCTTAGGGTATGGTGCAACATATGAATTTGAATACAATGGCGAGAAAGAATCAGTTGATTTATCTACATTAGAAAATGTTCAGTTTAATGAAGATTTAATTACAAAAGGTAAAAATGAATTTGATTACACACTTCCAAAATTTAAAACTAATATATCTTTTAAAATATTAGATGGGAAAGATGAAAGAGCTATTGAAAGAGAACTTCAAGGACTTAAAAAGATTAACAAAGATGCTAATCCTGAAATGTCCACACGTTTAAAATACATTATAACAGCAATCGAGGGAAACCCCGATAGAAAATCCATTAGGGAATTTGTAGATAATTATCTGCTAGCCCAGGATTCCAGGGCATTAAGAAACTACATAAAATTAGTTCAACCAGATGTTGATCTAACTTTTTTTCCCGACGGAAGGACTGATGACGCAATCATCCCCATTGGACTTAACTTTTTTTGGCCTGACGCTCGATAATGCTCCCGGAGTTAGAGTAAATGTGTTTAATACAATACACGAAATTGTATTCAATGGTAAGGGTGGATATGATTGGAACACTGTGTATAACATGCCTATATGGCTACGTAAGTTTACTTTTAATAAGCTTAAAAGCCATTATGATGAAGTTGAAGCAAATAGACAAAAGGCTAATAAAGGAAAAGGCACACAAATAGATATTAACAACCCAACTAAATCCCAACCTCCAAAAACAATATCACCCCCCTCTTACGTTTCAAAAAGGACGCAAAAGTAGGTTTTTCTAATATTTATAATAAAACAAACCTAGAATGGCTGATAATAGTTTAGATCCTAAAAAATATCAACAGGTAGTTGAACTTCTTAAAGAAATAAGAAGAGGCTATGAATCTTTAGGCCAAGCAAATCCTTTTACGGGTCAAACAGCACGTGAGTTTATTGACGCTATGGAGGATGCTGATGATGCTATTATTAAACTAGTTGATGGTGTAGATGAATTAGATAAGCAATTAGATAATGTTGGGAAAAATGCAAAGGGTTACTTTGAAACTTTAATAGGTTTAAATGGTGCCATAAAAAAGCAAAATGAAAGTCTTAACATTACTAAAAGAGCAACTAACCAAATCCAGGGAATTGCTGAAAAGTTAAAAGATGATCAAGAGGGTATTAACAGACTAAACGCTAAAGAACTTGCCCAACTCCAACAAAAATACAAATCCCAACTTTCTAACTTTCAAATAGCTAATAAAGAAATACTTTTAGGAAAAGATGGTGAAAAATTAAATGAAGCTAATCTAAAAAAACGTTTAGCATCATTATTAGTAGCAGAAAAGATTACTGAGGGTCATGCTGATATGATAATGGAGATGCAAGCTGAATCTTCAGTTTTAACTGACATAAACCAAAAATTAGCAGATAGAACAGCAAAAGAAGAAAAGGTTGCCGGGTATAATGAATTAACTAATAAAGCACTAGACTCAGCTGGTGGGTTAATGAAAAGTTTAGGATTTGGTAAATATGCTGATATGTTTAAGGACATAAGTAAAGAAGCTAATGAATTAACTGAAGAACTTTACGACCAACAACAAGCAGCTAATGATTTTAATACGGAATTAAAAAAAGCCAAGGCAAACGGTGAAAGAACAGGTGAAGAGCTTAAAGATTTAAGTAAACTAGGTTTAGAGGATGCCGACATTGAGGCAAAAGTTTTAGGAGATACACTTGTAAAGGGAGCTACAAAGTTTAAGAAGGAAATGTTAGCTGCTTTAGATGTAGCTATACTTAAGGGTTTAAAAGATGGAATTAAAAAGTTTGGGGAAGAAAGAGAAGATTTAGCTAAAACATTTGCCCTAGGGAGAGATGATGCTAATAATTTAAAATCTTCATTAAATGTAGCTGCTAATTCTAGTGGAGAACTTCATTTTAATATTGCAGATGCTGTTAAAGGTATACAAGAATTCAACCAAGAAATAGGAGGTGCTGTTAAACTAACCCAAGATGAATTAAAAACATTTTCATTATTATCTAATGAATTTGGGTTAACCAATGAACAAGCAGCTCAATTTGTAAAATCAGCAAAATTAAGAGGTGAAAGTGCTGAAGATCTTACTGCAACCTTAAGAGGGCAAGTAGCAATTTTAGCAGAACAAGAAGGGGTAGCAGTAAACCAACAAGAAACTTTTGCTGCCATTGGTAATATTAGTGCTGCTAATAGATTATCAATGC
>TARA_R110002096_G_scaffold39845_6_pt1 | contig 14174 bp, 12 predicted proteins | sample TARA_R110002096 | Tara Oceans TARA_R110002096 (sample SAMEA4397295) | marine metagenome | biome: Polar Biome; feature: [DCM] deep chlorophyll maximum layer (ENVO:01000326); material: water (ENVO:00002006), including particulate matter (ENVO:01000060) such as... | depth 35 m | reverse complement strand
TGCAACTCGGGTTGCTTTCTCTATTGCTTCTAAATCCCAGCTAGCAGCATCTCCCAATGGAATTGGAAACATCGTTTTGTAACCATGAATGACATCGTAACCGAAAATGAGAGGAATCCCCAAACGAGATTTTTCAACAGCAATTTTTTGTGCTTCTAAAGTAGCCTCTGCGCCAATAATATTAAGCATTGAACCTACTTTACCAGAAGCGATGGCTTCGTATCTTTCTTCAAAGTAATCACCTTCAGGGAGTGGACCTGTTACATCCCAATTTCCATTATACTGGGTCATTTGGCCTACTTTTTCATCTAAGGTCATTTTAGATAATAAGCTATCTATCTTTTTTTCAATCTCTGGTTTTATCAATGTTGAGGATGTGTCCACGTTGTTTTGCATTGTACATGAAGTTAAAGTCAATGTAGCAAGTAAAATAGCTGTCAATCTCTTCATGTGGATAAAATTATATTCGGTTTAGAAAATCTGTAAGGATAACTAGTTAGCTATTTTTTTAAAAAATTGTTGAAGATCTTTTTTGGAATAGCTTTTGCCGTTATGAATTACCGCTTCAATAGTAGTGGTGTTTTTAATATCCTCTAAAGGATTGGCATTAAGAATTAGTAAATCACCTTTCTTATCAATTTCAATAGTACCAATGGAGTCTTGAACACCAAAGAAGGTGGCTCCATTAATAATTGAACTTTGCAGAACCTCTATAGGGGTGAGACCTGACTCTACAAACTTTTCTAATTCTTTGTGCAATGAACTCCCAGCATATATATAAGAATTGAAAGCTCCATTGTCGGAGCCTGTAAGTAACATCACCTTAGCATCAAACATGGGTTTTATTATGCTTTTGAACTTGTGATGAAGTTCTGCTTCAAATCTTTTTGAAGCTTCGGTTCTTTTTAATGCAGTATTTAGTCTTCTGGCATAAGTTTTTTGGATCTCCTCACCAATGTAATTCAGTTCAATATCATTGCTATGATCAACTTCATGTAAAAAGCTCAATACTTCATCAATATAAATGGTAGGAGTCACCGCTACCTTTTTGAGTGCCATTTTTTGAAATAGTTTGGTAGCTTTTTCCTCATCATAACTATCAAGCAGTTCGCGAACAGCTCCCCAAAAACTGAGCTTTCCATTTCGAACCAAATCAGTTATTTCTTGCTCTTTACCAGAAGCTCCCTTAAGTACATAATAAAGGTGCTCTATACCGTCTAGGCCTGCATCAAGGGCGTCATCTAGTATAACACTCATTGGGAGGTGTCCTGTCGTCTTAAGCCCTCTAGCTTCCGCTTGGCGAAGTATTTCTAGGTATATCTCTTCGCTTAGAGTGCTGTCATATATTTTTATGAATTCGACACCTAAAGCTACTAAAGAATCTAAAGCATGTGTAACATCCTCTTTAGATTGAAGCTCTAAAGATCCCGGCCAAGTAGAATTTTTGCCATCTAGTTTTGGCCCGCTTGTAAAAATTGTAGGACCAACTAGTGTATTCTCGGAAATTTCTTGTTTCCATTGTAAGATTTGTGGGGTGATATCTCCCCCAGCTTCTCGAACTGTTGTTACTCCATTAGTAATGTATAGAGGAAGGAGGTTCTTGTTTTCATCAGCGAGAGCACTTCCTCCACGTAAATGAACATGCATGTCCCATAAACCAGGAATAACATACATTCCTGTAGCTTCAATTTCTGTATGTGCTGCATAGGCAATGGCTCCGCTAGGGAAAATATTCGTAATCCTGCCATTTTCAATCAAAATGGATTGTTGAGGAATAGTTGTTCCTGATTCTATATCGATGATACTTACATCTTTTATGAGAATGGCATCAGGAGTAAGTTTTACAAGCTTACAGCCACCAAATATTAAAAAAAGTAGGAGAGAACTATATCGTAAGAAGTTGGTGATCATTTTATTCTGAATTTCTTTGATGAATTACATAATGCTAAAAGCATAACATATAAAAAGCCAATGAGCTAATTTACCAATCACTACATAAATAAAATCGTTTATTTGTAGAAATCATAGGAATGATATGTTGGTTATAGATGAATCATATAGATACATTTTATGCAAAAAAGTGCTCGGTTATTAATATCTTTGTGGCTTGGTTTTTGCAGAACATATTTTCGATAATTTAGAAACTCTTTAATAATCTTATGAGCAATAACAATTCATCAAAACTTGGTTTCTGGGATCGAATTGGAATTGGATTGTCTGGAGTTTGTGCAATACATTGCCTCTTAGTACCTATTGTAATAGCATTAATCCCATTATGGCCAGCTTTCGAAAATTTTCATGAATATACACACCTCATCTTTTTTATTGCTATAGCTCCAACAGTTTACCTCTCCTTAAAACGCCAGCATAATTCTAAAAGAGTAACTGTTTACTTACTGTCAGGTGTTTTTGTCATTTTCATAGCTTGGTTGTTCAACCACAATTTAGGAGAGTATGGTGAGGCAGGCGTAACTTTTATTGGAAGTTCGTTATTAATAAGAGGACATTGGCTAAACTATAAAACTAAAATGTGCAAACTTCCCCAAGACAATAATTAGTATAATATAATGCTTATGGGTTGTTGAGGGGTGTCTTATTTGATATCTTAATTGTAGGTCAACATAAGTCTCTTCCGTGTCGCTAAAATCTCTACTATACCCACTTGGTCTAGTTATTCTATTTGCTACAAATTGTGATTTGTCGCCTTTAGAAAATACTGAACTATATCCTGCGAGTATTTCCATAATAGAAATGGAGAAACTCGTTGAAATGAATAATGAGTATCATGCACAGAATCGAGGGAAGATGTGTTCAACTCTTAATGAATATGGGTTAACTGGTTTTAGCAGAGTCCTTTTTGTTGACGATATAAATCCATGTTTAAATAGAGAAGAGGTTAAAATTGAAGTTCATTACTCTGAAGAACTTTTGAATCTTGCTAAAGAAGCTTTATTGCAAAACCAGCGATTTACAAATGTGGTGGATAAAGAAAAACTAGTTTTGAAAGAGACCTTACCACTTAATGGCTGTACAATTTGTGAAGGACCAAATATAAATAGTGTACCATTACAATGGCGGTTTAGTTTTGAAAATCAAGTTAATGACGGAATAGAAGTTTTTGACACAGAAATATCCGTTTATATTGATGCGAATGGCGTAAACAGAATATGGGGGAATTGGTTTCCGATACATAGGCCCGATTTTATTGAGGTGGGATACGTTTATGCCCAAGAAATATTTCTTGGGAAATCAATCACCTATCAAGATTCTGATGGAGTCTTAATTCAACATAAGATAATTAAAAACAACTTTGGTAAAACTCCATATTTAAAATACGTAGCTATCAAAGAAGAGGGGAAAATGTCATTTCATAAGTGTTGGATTGTTGAACTTACGATTGATTCTACAGAGGCGGTTAAGTGGAAAGGGATGGTAGACGTACAATCCGGTAAAATTCTAAAAATAGAAGCTATTTAAGGTTTAATATTGGTAACATTTAGCCGATAACTAACTCATTTAGTAAAATAATAAACAAATTTAATTGATGACTCTATAGCTTTACGCTAAGAGATCTTAAGTGAAAGCATGAAAAATATACTTATCGTTGAAGATGATATGATTATTTCCCTAGTTGTTGAGAACATGGTAAGGGAACTAGGGCATCAAGTTATAGGAAAGGCTGTTTCAGGTGAAGAAGCAATTGAGTTAGCTTTAGAAAAAAAGCCAGACTTGATACTTATGGACATACGCTTGAAGGGAGAAATGGACGGTATAGAAGCTGTTGAGCGTATAAAAAAAGAGATGATAGTTTCAGTCATTTACCTAACTGGAAACTCTGATAAATTAAATTACGACCGAGCAAAGAATACGAATTTTACAGACCTAATAGTAAAGCCTTTTACTATTAATGACCTCAGCAACTCGTTAAAACTTGTTGTCTAAATTCTGTATCTTTTTTCCGAAATCTTCGTAATCATTGTTGATTTTAAAAAGGGAAAGCTATGAGTACACAATTTAGAAAGTTAAAAAATGATTTAAAAGATATTGAAAAGGACTCTATAAATGAGTTCAGTGGTGCTGTTGACTCTGGGGGAGAGTCAAACTCAAAGCTCTCAAACTATATTCTATTATTTGCATTTATTGCTACGCTAGCTGTATACACGGGCTCCCAATTTAGTTTTTCAAATTGGAATATATTTGCGCCTTTCTCAGAAACGTTTAGCGCCATTAATGAGCCAAGTGAAGATCTTCTAAACCGAATGGGTGCTTGGATGACAGAAATGGGTTATGGTGAACTTTCTCATGAAGAGCTCAAAGAACTAAGAAGCGAAGGGGTAACTGCTACCTACACAAATGGGATTAGAGAAGTTGGTTATTCCGAAGTTACTTTAGATCAGTTAGTAGAACTTCAACGAGCTGATGTAAGTGATACTTATGCGAGAATGATGAAGGAGTTGGGCTACGAACTAACTATTGATGAACTCATCCAAACTCGTAATAATGGCTTAACAGCAGCTTTTACTAGTCAAATGTTAGACTTAGGGTATACAAAGGAAGAACTTACCAAAGAAAATCTAATGAGATTAACAACTCTCGGAGTTACAAGTAATTTGGCTGAGCGTTTAATTGAGAGAAGAGGTGAAAGACCTACTATTGAAGAATTAGTTCGATATCGTATAAGTAACCAAAATTAAGCTACTATTAAGTTCTGGAACAGTATTGAGGAAAGTTGGTACATATATTAAATATGAATCAATTACATTTTATGAAAACCTCAAAAATTTTATTAACTACACTTATAGTATTGTGCATGTCAGGATATGCATACGCACAAAATCCTGTTAAAGGTAAGTCTGGCTTTGGCCCTAGAATTGGTTATTACAAAGCTCCCGATGCAGATGATGGAACCATGTTTATTGGTCTTCAAACAAGGTCTAGAGGAGAGATTTTCGGCTTTGAGCTAGCAGCAGAGTACAGAGGAGAACAAGATTATACTGTTGGTGGTGGAAAAGTTACAGTAAGTCAAATTCCCGTGACAGGTTCGCTAATGATATTTGTTCCAATAGCTCCTAACTTTCAACCCTATGGTTTAGCTGGTCTTGGTGCTTATTATACCATCTACGATTATGATGGTGGTTTTGTAAGCCCTGGAGATGACTCGGAAGTTAATTTGGGATATCATTTAGGGTTTGGACTAGACATGCCTTTAAGTAGTTCTGCAGCATTGAATGTAGATTATAGGTATTTATTCTTAGACGGAAATGAGGACAGAATAAGTGAAAAAGAATTTAGCGGAAATGTTATTTCAGCGGGTCTTACTTTTTACTTTTAAGCTTAATAAATAACTTCTTAGAACCTGCCTTAATAGTATTAAGGCAGGTTTTTTTATGTTCGCTATTCTAAAATATAGATATGCTTAGAAAAGGGCTTCCAGTAAATTATGTGAATTTTAGGCTAAGATTTTTCATCCTATCTATTAAATACTCTATTTTGTGCACTATCAGCTATTGCTGAATAACCAAGTGTAAAGCTAAAGAAAGCAAACCATGCCAGAGATTATACTACCTGAAGTTGAACTGAATATTTATTCTCCAAAAAATCCTACTGAAGCTACAATAGTTGAGAACTATGTATGTAGCGCTGAAAGTAGCCCAAATATTGTTCGTCACATTACCTTCGACATTTCTGGAACTGAGTTGGAAGGCAAGGTTCGTGTTGGACAATCTATTGGAATATTGGCACCTGGCGAAAATGAAAAAGGTAAACCACATAAGTTGAGATTATACTCAGTTTCTTCGCCGTCAAAGGGTGAAGGCGGTAAACAAAATTTGGTTTCTACAACCGTTAAAAGAGCTATTGACGAAGTTGATGGTGTACTATATACAGGTATTTGTTCGAACTACTTAGCAAACCTAAAGCCTGGTGACAAAGTTAAAGTTACAGGCCCAAGTGGTAAAAGGTATTTATTACCTGAAAACGCAGGAGATTTTAACTATGTATTTTTTGCTACGGGAACAGGTATTGCTCCATTCAGAGGAATGATTATCGAGCTTTTTGAAGCTGGATTACAAGGTAATGTAGCTCTCGTTTTCGGATGCCCGTATAGAACAGACTTGCTTTATCCTAAGTACTTTAAAGAGATGGCTGAGAACCATGATAACTTTGACTACATCACCTGTGTGTCTAGGGAAGAAAGACGTACGAACGGTAGTAAAAAATATGTTCAAAGCGCAATAGAAGATCATAAAGATGTTTTAGGGCCTATTTTAGAAAAAGAGAATACGCTTATTTACCTTTGTGGGATGAAGGGCATGGAAACGGGAATCTACCATAACCTAGCCCTTCAAGGCTATACTGATTATTTGGTTCTTAGTGGGTCACTTCCTGAAACAGATCCTAACGACTGGAACTGGGAAGACATGAAAAAAGGTATAAAGCCTTCTGTAAGAACTTTTGAAGAAGTGTATTAATAATCATGAAGTTTAGTTACTCCTCCTGATACAATAAACCTCATAAAATCAGTAGAATCAGTTTTAATATGTTTAACATGATGGGCTTCTACTATATACAAATTACCTGAGAAATTGTAAGAATGTGGGCAGTAAACTGCGATATTGCCATCAAGTCCTAAAGATTTAAGTGAGTCCTGAGTGATAAAGCCTAAACGTTTTACGCCAGGGACTCCAAAATCAACTAATACAGGTGTCGTAAATTTCTTTTTCTCGCCAACAAAAGCTTCAGTTAGGTCTTTTAACGAGGAATAAATAATACTTACAAGTGGCGTTCTACTCAGAAGTTTCTCAAACCAGTGGACTATTGGTTTAGTAAATGCTCTTGAGAAAATGAATCCTGTGAGTGCAATAGCAATAAAACCTGTAATAATGCCTAGGCCAGGAATGCTAAAATTAAACCAACTAAAGAAAAGATAGTTTAACGATTCATTCATCCAACCTATTGTAATTCCAATAAGATAAAAGGTGGCGCCAAGAGGAAATGCTATCAGCATTCCTCTAAAAAAGTAATTCAAAATCGTTTTCATAGCATCATAATTAGTTGTTTGAACTCTCAGAAATAAGAACGTAAAAGTTACGCATTGCTTTCATGAGTTAGAGAAAGAAATTTTCTATCTTTACAGCCTTAAATTTTAATCTGATAATATTTCTAGATGTCCACAAAAACTTCTTCCCAAATTAGAAAAGAGTTTTTAGAATTTTTCTCTGAAAAGAGCCATGCCATTATAGATAGTGCGCCTGTAGTACCCAAAGATGATCCCACATTGCTTTTTACTAATGCAGGGATGAACCAATTTAAGCCAATTTTTCTGGGTGAGGAAAAGACTTTGTCTCATAATGGGAAAGAATGGAGTAGAGCAGCAGACACACAAAAGTGTATCAGAGTAAGTGGAAAGCACAACGATTTAGAAGAAGTAGGGCACGATACTTATCACCATACACTTTTTGAGATGCTTGGAAACTGGTCGTTTGGCGACTATTTCAAGAAAGAAGCAATTGCGTGGGCTTGGGAGCTACTAGTTGAGAAATGGGACATAGATCCTGATAAATTATACATAACTGTATTTGGCGGTGATGAAGAAGACGGCTTATCTGTTGATGAAGAAGCAATAGAGTTATGGAAAAGCGAAACTTCAATCAAACATAGTCATATTCTCAAGTTTGGAAAGAAAGATAACTTCTGGGAAATGGGTGATACTGGCCCATGTGGACCATGCTCTGAGATACACGTTGATTTAAGAAGTGACGAAGAAAGAAAGAAATTAGATGGAGCTGAGTTAGTTAATCAAGATGATCCACGAGTGATGGAAATCTGGAATCTTGTATTTATTCAATTCAATAGACAAGCAAGCGGAGAGCTAATTACACTTCCAGCTCAGCATGTTGATACAGGAATGGGTTTTGAGAGAATTTGTGCAGTTATTCAGGGGAAGACATCCAACTACGACTCAGATGTATTTACTCCACTGCTAACAGAAATTGCAAAACTAGCAGGGCTAACTTACGGCGAGGATGAGAAGAAAGACATCGCTATGCGTGTGATTGCAGATCATATTAGAGCTGTAGCATTCTCAATTGCAGATGGTGCTTCGCCAGGAAATGATGGTCGCGGTTACGTTATTCGTAGAATTTTACGAAGAGCAATTAGATATGGCTGGGATACTTTAGGATTGAAAGAACCCTTCTTCTACAAATTGGTGCATGTACTATCTGATCAGTTTAAAGATGTGTTCTCTGAAATGGAGGCTCAAAAAGAATACGTTATAAACGTAATTAAATCGGAAGAGCAGAGCTTTCTAAAAACCTTAGGGCAAGGAATAGATTTATTCAACAAGATCTCTAAAGGGAAGAAAGTAATAGCTGGCGATGATGCTTTTAAACTTCATGATACTTATGGATTTCCAATCGATTTAACCCAGCTAATGGCTCGCGAGCAAGGTCTTGAAGTGGATGAAGATCGCTTTAATGAATTGATGAAAGAGCAAAAAGAAAGAGCTCGTGCTGCTGGTAAATTCGCAGTTGATCATAGCCAAGTTGATGCTTGGGTGTTAGTTAATGGTGAATCTGCTACAGAAATTAAACCTGAGTTTGTTGGTTATGATGACGCTGAAATAGAAACCGTTATAAAGAGTTATAGAGTAGAGGGTGATCGTGTAGCATTACAACTTGCTGAAACTCCTTTTTACGCGCAAAGTGGTGGCCAAGTAGCCGATACAGGTACACTTTCGAATGATGATGTGATTATTCGTATCAATGATGTTCAGAAGATGAATGGTGAGTTTATTCATTATGCAGACTCTATTCCCGATGATTTAACTGGTGTTTGGACAGCCTCAATAGATTTAGAACGACGTTTAGAAATCCAAAAACATCACTCAGCTACTCACTTGGCACATGCTGTTTTGAGAGATGTGTTAGGCGAGCATGTAGCACAGAAAGGCTCACTAGTAGATGAGCATCATTTGAGGTTTGATTTCTCTCATTTTGAAGCTGTTACAAGAGAGCAATTAGACGAAATTGAACAGAAAGTAAACCAGAAGATTCAAGAGAATATTCCACTTTTTGAAGAGCGGAACGTACCCATTGATGAAGCTCGCCAAAAAGGTGCGATGATGCTTTTTGGTGAGAAATATGGCGATTTGGTTCGTATTATAACTTTCGACGAAGATTTTTCAGTAGAACTTTGTGGTGGAACTCATGTTGGGGCAACTGGCGAAATTGGTTACTTCCGATTTACTCAAGAAACCTCAGTAGCCTCAGGTGTTAGAAGAATTGAAGCAGTTTGTGGTAAGGCAGCAGATAGCCAACTAAGAGCTGAGAATCAGTTGATTAGAAGTATAAAAGAGGTTATTGGGCAGAGCAAGAATATCCCAAAAGATATTCAGAAGTTGTTAGATGATAAAAAAGAGCTAGAGAAAGAATTAGCGAAGATAAACCTTCAGAATACCGGCGCTAAACTTGATGAATTAATTTCGAATGCCAAAGAGGTTAAAGATGGTATTCAATTAGTAAAAGGTGAAATCGCTGGTGCAGACATGAACGTGCTAAAACAATTGGGCTATGATGCTTTGCAAAAGATTGCAAATAATAGTGTGATTGTACTTGGTTCTAAAGATGAGGAAGAAGGTAAAGTGTATGTTATGGTTGCTGTAACTGATGATCTTATTAAATCAAAAAATCTTAAAGCTGGCGCTCTTGTTGGCCAAATTGGTAGATTAGTAGGCGGCGGAGGCGGTGGACAAGCAAACCTTGCCACTGCTGGAGGGAGAAATCCTGAGAAATTAACAAGCGCTTTAGAAAAAGTGAATGAAATATTAAAAGAACACATTAACTAAGTGTTCGGATATTAGACGAAAATTTCCTAAAAATTGGATATATTCCAACCCCTTTTGGAGGGACCAAGGATTCAATTAAAAGAACTATGGCAAAAAAGATAAAAGACGACATTCAATTTGCACCAAAAGGTATCGGAGACGTTAGCGACGGCGCAGTTCAAAAAGGGGTAGATTTACCACCTGCAACAAAAAAGAAGCACAAAGCATTGGGCCTTTCGGTAGATAGCTTAAAGGCTATGTACGAGCAAATGTATTTGCAACGCCGCTTTGAAGAGCGCGCAATGCAACAGTACCAGAAAGGAAAATTTGGTGGTTTCTTGCACGTTTATATTGGGCAAGAAGCTATCTCTACAGGAACTGTTTTTGCTTTAAATGACAAGGATGATATTATCACAGGTTACCGTGATCATGGTTGGGGACTTTGTCGCGGAATTACACCAGCTGAAGGAATGGCTGAGTTATTTGGTAAAGGCACTGGTTCATCGCGTGGTAAAGGTGGTTCTATGCACTTTGCAAAAGCTGAAAATCATTATTGGGGCGGCTACGGTATCGTAGGTGGTCATATTCCAATTGCTGGTGGTCTAGCTTTCGCTAATAAGTATCAGCAGAACAATCGTATTTCTACCTGCTTTTTTGGTGATGGTGCTGTTGATCAGGGTGCACTCCACGAGACATTCAATATGGCTCAGCTATGGAATTTACCTGCAATTTTTGTAGTTGAAAACAATGGCTATTCAATGGGTACTGCTGCAAAAAGACATACTGTTGCAGAAATTGTTGACCGTGCTAAAGGTTACGGCATGAAGAGTGCAGTAATCAATGGGATGGATGTTTTCTCAGTGTATGAGAAAATGAAAGAAATTGCAGATGACGTTCGTGAAAATTCTACTCCTTATTTTGTAGAGATTAGAACCTATCGTTACAGAGGTCATTCTATGTCTGATCCTCAAAAGTATAGAACGAAAGCGGAGCTGGAAGAATACCAAGGGTACGATCCTATTGAAAGGTTGAAAACCTACATTCTTGATAATAAATTAGCAAAACAAGACGACCTAACGGAAATCGAAGAAAAGGTAGAACAAGAAATTCTTGACGCAATTGATTTTGCAGATAATTCAGAGTTCCCTAAAGAGGAAGAACTCTATGAAGATATGTTCGAAGAAGACAACCCTTACTTCCACGTTTAAAAAATTACACGAGTATTAAGATGGCTGAATTACAATTTAGAGAAGCAATAAAGCACGCAATTGACGAAGAAATGGAACGTGACGAACGTGTCTTCGTAATGGGTGAAGAAGTATCAGAGTATAATGGTGCTTACAAAGTAACGGAAGGCTTATTAGATAAGTATGGTTATAAGAGAGTAATCGATACACCCATTTCTGAGCTTGGTTTTGCTGGTATTGGTGTTGGTGCCGCAATGAATGGTTTGCGACCGATTATTGAGTTTATGACTTTTAACTTTGCAGTGTTAGCTGCTGATCAAATCATTAACCACGCTACCAAAGTGAAATATATGACTGGTGGCCAAATCAGTTGTCCAATCGTATTTAGAGGACCAAATGCATCAGCAGGTCAGCTTGGCGCAACACATTCTGTTGCATACGATTCTATGTACGCTCACTTCCCTGGTTTAAAAGTAATCTATGTGTCTGAGCCTGGCGATGCAAAAGGGTTAATGAAATCTGCAATTCGTGATGATAATCCCGTTCTTTTTATGGAATCGGAACAGATGTATGGATTGAAAGGCGAGGTTTCTGATGAGGATGATTACATCATTCCTATCGGAAAAGGAAAAATTAAGCGTGAAGGAAGCGATGTTACTATCGTAGCGCACGGTAAAATGTATCATGTTGCTGTTCAAGCTGCTGCCCAGTTAGCAAAAGACGGTATCGAATGTGAAATTATTGATCCACGTACAGTGAAACCATTAGATGTACCTTTGATTATCGAATCAATTAAAAAGACAAATCGTTGTGTGATCGTAGATGAAGCGCATCCATTTGCAGGCTTTGCAGCTGAAATTGGATTCTTGATTCAAAGAGAAGCATTTGACTATTTAGATGCTCCTGTACAGCGTGTTACATTACCAGATGTTAATGCACCTTTCGCAAAAAACCTTTTTGATATTTGGTATCCTAGTCCTAAACAGGTTATTGATGCTGTTAAACAGGTTACTTACAGAAACTAAATTAAACTCACTTAATCGAAGAAGAACATGGCCATAAAGATTGAAATGCCGAAACTTAGCGACACCATGGAAGAAGGTGTGATTGCTAAATGGAATGTAAAAGAAGGCGACAAGATTGAAGCTGGAGATATTATCGCAGAAGTTGAAACTGATAAAGCAACTATGGATGTAGAAGCTTTTGATTCAGGCACACTTCTTAAAATAATTCCAGGTGAAGGGGATGCTGTTCCTTTAGGTGGATTAATTGCTGTTATTGGTGAAGAAGGCGAAGATATTAGCGCTCTGTTAGAAAGTGGAGACTCTCCATCTGATAAAAAAGCCGCTCCAGCTAGTTCTGATAAAGCAGAGACAGAAGCAGTTTCAGAAGTAAAAGAAGAAGCGAGTAGCACTACTTCTTCAGATTCTGGAAGAGTAAAAGCATCTCCATTAGCAAAGAAAATTGCTGAAGATAAAGGAATCGATCTTGCAGAAGTTGCTGGTTCTGGTCCTGATGGCCGTATTGTTAAAAAAGATGTTGAAGACTTTAAAAGTGCACCTAAAGTTGCGGCAGCAGCTCCAGCTCCAGCTAAAGCAACTGTAAGAACAAGCTTCAAGAGTTTAGAAAGTCGAGAAGTTAAAGTTTCTCAGATGCGAAAAGTTATTGCTCGTCGCCTTTCAGAGAGTAAATTCTCTAACCCTCATTTTTACGAAACTGTTGACGTAGACATGAAGTCTGCAATTGCAGCACGTTCTTCAATGAATGCGGCTAACGACGTAAAAATCAGTTTCAATGATATTGTTGTTAAAGCCTGTGCTGTCGCTCTAACGCGTCATCAGGCTATAAACAGTTCATGGCACGATGATGTGATTGTTGAGCATGCTGACGTAAATATAGCCGTAGCTGTAGCAATTGATGAAGGATTGATGACTCCAGTTATTAATCATGTGGATCAGAAAGGCTTTTTACAGATTTCATCTGAAACTCGCGAACTCGCGGGCTTAGCAAGAGATCGTAAACTTGCTCCAGAGCAAATGGAAGGAAGTACTTTCACTATCTCTAATCTTGGTATGTTTGGCATTGAAGAGTTTACTGCAATCATCAACCCACCAAATGCATGTATTCTAGCAGTAGGAGCAATTCGTGACGTTCCTGTAGTTGAAAATGGTGCAGTTGTTCCAGGTAAGCGAATGAAAATTACGCTTTCAAGTGATCACCGTATTGTTGATGGTGCAAAAGCAGCTAAGTTCTTGAACGAAGTTAGAACTCTTCTAGAGAATCCAATTTCGATGCTACTCTAGAATAACACGCAATTTAGATTTACGCTATTTAGCGAAAAAGCTCCTTATTTGATAAGGAGCTTTTTTTTGTTTGTGTAATAATAGCTAAGAAGAGAGTTTACTTGAATCTAAAACGGGCTAGTTATACTCAAGTAAATAGATGATGGGAAGTAAATTGAGTTCACTAGCTTTTATTTGTTCAAAGAGTTCGAGAGATCTAGACCAGCTCGAATTTTTTGAAGTGAGCAGGTAGTATTTTCCTTCTATAGGTTCAGAAACAGTTGATTCGATATCCAAGCTGGAAAGAATATTTTGAGAGCTCTCAAGAGCTTCACTTTGGCTGGAGAATGAACCCATTTGTAGTTGTATTGTAAAGTTGTATTCAGTTTGAGGTTCCTGTACATATCTGATAAAAATATTGGACGAGATACTTTTAGCGTTGAATGCATTGAGCTTGTCAAAAGTAGCTTTTAAGCTTGAACTAGGAACTGTCAGTACAGTAAACGCATTTGACGAAAACTGATTAATCTCTGTATTTATTTGGTGCTCGTTTAAAAGGCGGCTAACATAATTTTCAGCATTCAGTTTTGTTTGGAAATAACCAAGCTGAATTTGATATCTAAGAGGAGAGGGGACAATCTGAGCTTTATTGTAGCATTGATTAATGATACCTGTAGTTGCTAGAGTAGGAACCTGGGAGCCAATTTCTTTTTGAACTCTTAATACTTCAGAAAGTGAATTTTTAGCTTTGGTACGTACAGAGAAAAGATTCGTGTTATAAAAAATCTCCATTTCAAAGTTAGTTTTTTCTTCAATTTCTTCTGCAATCTTCAAACTGTTAAAGAAAGACTCGAATCCACCAATTTGTACTGAGTAGCT
>TARA_R110002096_G_scaffold87253_12_pt1 | contig 14188 bp, 14 predicted proteins | sample TARA_R110002096 | Tara Oceans TARA_R110002096 (sample SAMEA4397295) | marine metagenome | biome: Polar Biome; feature: [DCM] deep chlorophyll maximum layer (ENVO:01000326); material: water (ENVO:00002006), including particulate matter (ENVO:01000060) such as... | depth 35 m | reverse complement strand
CATGATCCTGCAACACCACCTGCAACAGCTCCACCGCCGCCTGATGCTCTCTATTATCTCCGAACAGAAGATCACATATAATCTGCTCAAGTCGCGCTTCGAATGTCGGCAGTCGCCGTCGCGGTCGATGGATGGAAAGAGCATCACATAAGAGAGCATACTTTTTCCGTAATCCCGGAAAAATATCGAGTATTTCCTCTGTTGTCTTCCAGGCTTGGGCAATAAAGATAAGATCCTGATGCAAGGCGTTTCTGGCCTTTATTTCAGGCAGGTTCCGGCCATGAGCAAGAAACGCCGCCAGCCAGATATAGAGCGATTTGTTTAAATCTGGATCCTCGAAATAGTCAATCCGGTGTGGCAACAGCAAGCTGTCATTATCCCGTTTGGCCACCTCAAGACGCTCATGATCCAACCCGAGACGCATGGCCCAGGTCAGACGGTGACCCTGCGCCGTGGCACTCACGCTGCCCACATCGACGCCCGGATCCCCCCCAATGGCGCGGAAGAAAATACTGATCATTTCCCGAATATCGTCGAGATAAACAGCGGCTTCCGGATAATGAGGATAACTGGATTGATTACGCACCAGCTTATCCCATCTTTTGCCCACCAGTTCTTCTGGTTCAAATAAATAGAACATACGTCTCTTTTCCCTATTCGAAAGTGGCGCGAACCACCTCCAGCAAGCCTTCCTTGGCGCTCTCTTCATCGCTCAGGGGTTCAATCAGGGTCGCCTGCGCCGCCTCCAGCGGAGATATACCTGCCATCATCAGCGTCGCACAGTAAACCAGAAGGCGGGTTGAGGCGCCCTCTTCCAGATCAAGATCTTTCAGATTACGGATACTGCGCGCCAAATTGACCAACGGTACGCACCGCATCCGGTCCAGTCCTGTTTCTTTGCAGATAATCTGGACTTCCTGTTCCGCCGCGGGATAATCAAAATCGATGCCAATAAAGCGTTGACGCGTGCTGGGCTTCAAGGATTTCAGAATATTCTGATAGCCGGGGTTATAGGAGATCACCATCATGAAATTATCAGGCGCTTCTAAAAGCTCCCCCGTGCGTTCCAACGGCAACAAACGTCGATCATCGGTTAAAGGGTGCAGAACCACCGTCACATCCTTACGGGCCTCCACCACTTCATCCAGATAACAAATGCCCCCCTGACGCACGGAATGGGTTAAGGGACCATCCACCCACTGGGTCTCCCCGCCTTTAAGCAAGAATCGGCCGGTGAGATCCGCCGCCGTTAGATCATCATGACAGGCGACCGTGTTCAGGGAAAGACCCAGCCGCGCCGCCATATGGGCGACAAACCGGGTCTTGCCACAGCCTGTCGGGCCTTTCAACATCACCGGCAGGCCTTGCCTGAACGCCGTTTCAAAAAGCACACACTCGTTTCCGGACGGCATATAAAAAGGAATGGCATCATCCACAATCACAGTTGCATCCATCAGTATCGTTCCTATTCTGTCTCTTTAGAAGAAGAAGGCGGCACCAAGGTGCCCCGGCGCCGCCCTCGTATTAACATCAGCGATGGTTGATGCTGATAGATTAACCAACCATGGCTTGCTCTTCCTTGCCTTTGGTGAAAGTCGCATAGACAAACAGGGCGACCCCCACCACCACAATGATTCCGGATCCCAGGCGCAGCCAATAGAAGAGGGCAATCTGTTCCTGAACTTCCATGAAATCCATACCAAGCACCCGTTGCAAATGTGTCTGCAGAACACCGGCAGCAGTCAAGGTGAATGTCATGAAACACATGCCGGAACAGGTGATCCAGAAGCTCCACATGTTCAGGTTCTGGTTATAGGGCTGCATGCCGCGCAATTTGGGCATGGCATAAGTAATGATCGCCAGATTGATCATCACATACGCCCCGAAAAATGCCAGATGGCCATGAGAAGCGGTTACTTGTGTGCCGTGAGTATAGTAATTGATCGGCGCCAGTGTATGCAGGAATCCCCAAACCCCTGCCCCAAAGAAAGACAGGACAGTACATCCCAGGACCCACAGGATCGCCGCCTTGTTGGGATGGTTGCGGCTGCCTTTACGGACGATGTAGAAAGAGAAAATCACCATCGCCAGAAAGGGAAAGACTTCCAGTGCGGAAAAGATGCTGCCGATCCACTGCCAGTAGCCCGGTGTTCCGATCCAGTAATAATGATGACCTGTCCCCAAAAGACCGGAAAAAAGCGCCAGGCCAACGATGATATAGAGCCATTTTTCGATCACTTCCCGGTCTACACCGGTCATTTTGATCAACAGAAAGGCCAGAATAGACGCCAGAATCAATTCCCATACACCTTCCACCCAAAGATGGACCACATACCACCAGTACATTTTGTCCAGTGCCAGATTGGATGGATTATAAAAAGCAAACAGAAAAAACAATGCCAGCCCCCAAAGCCCGAGAGTCAGGATCGTGGCGACAACTGTTTTCTTGCCCCGCATCAGGGTCATGGAAATGTTAAACAGAAAAATCAGAGCAACAATAACAATCGCCACCTTGATCCACAGGGGTTGCTCGAGAAATTCACGTCCTTCATGTATGCCGAACAGATACCCAATCACAGCCGCAGCCGCCCCGAACAAAAATAACCAGAACTGGATCCAGGCCAGTTTCGGGCTGTAAATTTCAGTTTCCGTTTCTTCCGGCAACAGATAGTAGGCAGCCCCGAAGAATCCCATCAACAACCAAACGATCAAGGCATTGGTGTGTATCATGCGAATGATATTAAACGGCACCAGGTCAGAAAGAAAATTGGGAAAAACATAAATGGTTCCCGCAATCAAGCCCCCCAGGACCTGCGCCACGAAAAGCCCCATAGCCGCGACAAAATACGGATAGGCCAGTCTTTGTGTACTATATTTCATAATTCTCTCCTGCTCCCTTACTCGTCATCTGGCTGAGGTGGCCAGTTCTGTGTATCTATGCGGCTGATCCATTCAAAAAAGGCCGCCAGATCTTCATGCTCCTGATCCGTCAGATTGAATTGAGGCATTTGCCGTCGACCTTCAATTTCGGTTGGCATGGCCTGCATCCAGGCTTTCAGACCTTCACGGGCCCCTTCTGGATCATCAACGCCGCCGTATTTGATCCAAACCTTCCCCAGTTCCGGTGCGTAATATGCCCCTTCCCCAAACAAAGTATGGCAATTGATACAGGAATTCTTCTCCCATACATGTTTTCCCCGGGCGACAGAATCGCTCAAGGTGCTTACGTCTGTGCTCTTATTCAGGATATACAAATGGCTCTGCGCGGTGAGCGCCACGAATATCACGAAAAAGAAAATCGTCCCGCCAAAAAAGATATTGCGGGCCGCCGTCTTTGTCATTCCTTCCGACATAATAGAATTCTCCTGTACTATTATTATTTCAGAAGGTGGTCACCACTCACTTGTCTCCCCTTGATAAACAACTGATACACCCCTTCATATAAGATGTATAATTAATACATGTTTGTTATACATTGATCAACATCAAGAAAACCTAGTGCATCGCATTTTCTGTTAAGTATTAATTGGGGTTTATTAATTATAGAACTTGGGTAAACTGATGAAAAATTGACGTGACCTAAGGGCTTATGACCATAAAAGAAACTACATTCACCTTTTCCAACTCCCAGGACCACCAGATGATTGGTATCCTGCACCATCCTGATACGTTATCCGGCACAGTCGGCCTTCTGGTCGTCGTGGGGGGGCCACAATATCGTATCGGAGCCCACCGACAATATGTTCACATGGCGCGACATGCCGCCCGGGAAGGCATTCCGGCCATGCGGTTTGACTATAGCGGCGTTGGCGACAGTGAAGGAACCTATCCGGGTTTTGAACAGGTCGCACCTGACATCCATAGTGCGATTGATGCTTTTCTGCACCAGTGTCCGCAAATTAAAACTGTGGCTTTGTGGGGACTTTGCGAAGGAGCGTCTGCCTTGTTGCTGGGGGGCGCAGCACATCCCGCCGTGTCCCATATCGTGCTCGCCAATCCCTGGGTCAGGTCAGATAGCGGCCTCGCCAAGGCTTACGTCAAACACTATTATTGGGACCGCCTGAAAAGCCCGGACCTCTGGCGCAAAGTCTTTTCCGGCGGCCTGAACCTGAAGGCGGCATTTTCCGGCCTTTGGGATAATGTCCAAAAAGCTTTCCTCCCGCAAAAAAATATAGATGACAGCTCAAGCTCTTCAAAACAGCCAGATACACGTCCTTTTCCGGACCGCATGCAAACGGGACTCGCTGCCTTTTCTGGGAAAAGCCTGTTGATCCAGAGTGGCAATGATCTGACAGCGCGGGAATTTGATGACCTCATCAACTCCGACACACAATGGAAAGAAACCATCGCCTTAAAAATCAATCAGCGCATCGACATCGCCGATACGGATCATACATTTTCCTGTGAAAAGTGGCGCGTTGAAGTGGCGAAATCAACAGCAGACTGGCTTAAGTCCAGTCCTTAAGACAGAATTTCGTGCATCTCCAATGGCGTCTTGTGCTGCCCCCCGAATTCAGTGAGGAAGAAATCAAAGAACTGATCCATATCCTCAAGAAATAAGTCCAGATCCTCTGCCGTTTTCACGTAGGGCGCCCCCCCCAACATCAGAGAAGAACTATGATAGGCATAATTAAAATAATTCTTGCCCACCGCCGTCATACGCCGCACCATGCGAATTTGATCAGCCGCCCGTATTCCCTCCGGGGTCAAAGGAATACGTTCCAGCAGGCCGGATTTGACCAGCACACCCGCCATCAGAGACCTTAAGCCGGAAGCCCCGGCAATTCTGGGATAAATGGTGCTGCCCCACCGGGCCAGCAATCCATCATATCCCCGGGAATTCGGCAATTCCAGAATGTTATATTCCCAGCCCTCAAACCAATAGGGCTGACTTGAAAGCCCAATAAAATTCGGACCATGATCATAAGAAAAATTGGTATCCGCCACCACACTGCAATCAACAAGATACCCCAACTCACTCAATATTTCCGCCGTGTGTGGTCCTGCGCCATATCGGCCAGCCTTAAAAATAGTTGGGCGGGTTCCCATCGCCTTTTCAATTGCATCTGTCAAATAGGAGAGTTTATCCTTTTCCAATTGATATGGCAGATTGCCTGCATAGGAATTCACCCGATTGACTTCCTCCTCATAAGGCGGGGATACCCACGGATGCAAATGCGTCCCGATAAGGCATTCTCCTTTATCCGCCAGATTTTTCAGTACGGCGACCGCCGCCTGATTCTCCACCACCGGGTAATCAATACAGTAAGTCGGAACAATATCATATTTCCTGAAAATCGTCTGGGCCAGATGTTGATGACCAATATTGTCAACCGAACGGCTCTCCCGATCAAACGGCGCCGCCCAGTCAAACTCTTCCTCTGTATCAATAACAACGGTCAAAGTCGGGGTCTTCGGCATAGGACACGGATGGTTCTTTTGAGAAAACAAATTTTCACTCCACAGACAGAAAATAAAATAGCAATATGCTCTTACCACAGATACACTGCACAAGCACACTGGTTCTAAGTAAAATACAAAAAGACAGCCAAAAAACTTTTAATACAGATAACTTATATTTTTTATTAATATAATAATGCTACATCCAAAGAAACATTTAATAAAACTGGATTTCAAAATTGGCCCTCGTATCAAGTCTCGTTGCAAATCTGCTTTTTCTCGGGTTCAACCTGGGCATATTCTATGCCATTTACTGGGCCTATAAAGAAGATTCCAGAATTAAAGAAGAACAAAAAAACATAACAAAAAACCGGAACTAGAAGCCAGATATTATGCGCGATATATTTATTTTCTCCGCAGTGCTCTGCATTATGCTGGCCGCCCTCAGAAAGCCGCAGATTGGGATATTAGGCTGGCTCTGGCTATCGATCATGAACCCCCATAAAGAAGCTTTTGGCTGGATTTATTCTTTGCCTGTTCTGGATATGATTGCCGGCGTAACCTTTCTCAGCGTTTTGATCAATTTCAAAAAAGCAGAAAAAGCGATGTTTCATCCCATTGCCATTATTCTGCTTATTTTCTATTTCTGGGCCTGCATGTCGACCATATTCGCCACATCCTTTGACCTGAGTTTCCCCCGATGGATATATTTCTCGAAAACCATGATATTCATCCTGTTGATGCTGTTGTTTTTAAATAAAAAACACTGGATTATTGCCTCTATCTTTGTATTTGTTTTTGCCGTTGGCCTGACCGGCGCCAAAGGTGGCATGTTTACTATTCTCACCGGGGGCGGCTATCGCATCTGGGGAGCCCCTGGCACAGCCTGGGGCGACAATAACGGTGTCTCTCTGGCCATGCTGATGGTTGCACCTATGATCTTTGCCCTCAAGGATGTTCTGGACAAAAAAATCCTGCGCCTCGGCGTTTACGGTACCTCGTTCCTGTCATTCATTTGTATTCTTGGCACGCAATCCCGCGGTGGCCTTGTCGGTATTATTGGTGTGAGCATGGCTTTTTTCGTGCGTACGAAACATAAACTGGTCATGGGGGTTCTTATTTTTATCTGTGGTCTCGGCGTGTTGGCCTTTATGCCGGATTCGTGGAAAAGCCGCATGGAAACCATTCAAACCTATGAACAGGACGAGTCCGCCTCCACCCGGATCATACAATGGAACTATGCCGTTCAACTGGCGAACGAGCGTCCAATCCTCGGACATGGGTTCTATGCCCGGTTTCATCAGCCGCTTTATCAAAAATACCTGACCGGGATTGACAAGAACAGATCCGTGCACAGCGTCATCTTCCAAATTCTCGAAGAGCAAGGCTATATCGGCTTGTTTATTTATCTTCTGCTTATGGTGACAGCTATCGTTTCCGCCCATAAGGTGTCCAAGCAAGCCAAACAACGAGATGACCTCAAATGGGCAAGCTCCCTACTTTATTTCAGCCAGTTCAGCATCGTAGGCTTTGCTTTCAATGGGCTAACCATTAATGTAGCCTATCTGGACCTGTATTATTATCTCCTCGCTTTCATTGTTCTGTTGATCAGCCATGTCAAAATGGAACTGGCCGCAGACCACACAAAAACCTCACAACAAACTGTACTTGGGACTTGACGAATCTTATGACCAAAAAAATCATTCACCTCATTGCCGCGGCACGCCCTAATTTTATGAAGATTGCCCCGCTGTATCATGCCCTGAACCGTCAGGACTGGTGCACGCCACACATCATTCATACAGGCCAGCATTACGACGCCAATATGTCTGACAGTATCTTTGCAGATCTTATGTTGCCACAGCCACACTTCCATCTGGGTATCGGCAGTGGCACCCACGCCCATCAGATCGGCAACGTGATGATGAAGTATGAACAGATTGTTCTGGAACAGGAACGCCCCGATTTTCTTGTCGTCGTTGGCGATGTCAATCCCACTGCGGCATGCTCTCAGGTTGCAACCAAACTGCATATTCCTGTCGCTCATTTGGAAGCAGGTCTGCGCAGCGGCGACAGACGTATGCCGGAAGAAATCAACCGCCTGGTTACGGACGCCATTTGTGATGCATTATGGACTCCGTCTCCTGATGCCGACGAAAACCTTAAACGTGAAGGCCATCCGGACAGCCGTGTAGTGCGGGTCGGCAATATCATGATGGACTCCTTCGAACTTCTCCGTGACAAAATCGAAGCCGAAAAATCACCAGAAAAATTCGGCCTGGAAGAAGGCAATTACGGGGTTGTTACCCTGCATCGTCCTTCCAATGTCGATGGCTATGATACATTAAAAAAACTTGTTGATCAGTTGATCGAAGTATCCCAGAAAATCCAGCTGATTTTCGCCGTTCACCCGCGCACACGCAACAGCCTGCAGGAACATGGTTTCTGGGATGGTCTGCAGGAGGTAAAAGGTCTTAAACTGGTAGAGCCTGTGAGCTATACCCCGTTTATGAGCCTGGTCAAATCAGCAAAACTGATCATTACGGATTCCGGTGGCATTCAGGAAGAAACCACCTATCTCAATATCCCTTGTCTGACCCTGCGGGAAAATACCGAACGCCCCATTACCATTACCGAAGGCACCAATAAACTGGTGCCGCTGGAAGAGTTGCAGGAACATGTAGACCAGGTGTTGCGTGGGGAGTGGCGGACAGGTCACAAACCGGACCTGTGGGATGGCAAAACCGCCGACCGTGTGGTGGCGGAAATTCATAAGGCGTTGTTCTAGACCCTGTCGGACGATATCGCTTCCGGAATTTTGCGGTCCCTGGCGGCGCCAAGGAATTCCGGAAACACCACACCACTGCTGAGATCAGCAAGCGTATAGCCGTCAAGGACCGTGAGAAAGGCTTTTAAGGCCTGACTGAGCGCAATGGACAGCTTACAGCTTGCCGCAATCTTGCAGTTTGAGGTTTCCTGACTGAAACATTCAACGATGGACATATCTTCTTCCGTATAGCGGACCAGTTGACCAACGTTGATCTCGGCGGCAGGCCGCCCCAAACGAAACCCGCCATTCTTTCCGCGCACGGTTTGCAAATATCCCCCCTTGCCCAGCTCATGCACGATCTTCATCAAATGGTTACGGGAAATATCAAAGACTTCGGAAACCTCCTTGATCGACACCAAACGTTCATCATGCACTGCCACATACATCATCAAACGCAGGGAGTAATCCGTAAAGGCAGTTAATTTCATCAAGACCTCGTTTTTTTGATCATGCGTTTCGTCAAATTAATCCGTTGCCGCCATAGCCTCTTTTTCCAAACGCAAAATTTCACTTTTACGCTGTTTTTCGGACTCTGATTTCAATTGTCCGCAGGCCGCGAGAATATCTTCTCCGCGCGGGGTACGGATCGGGGCTGAAATCCCCGCATCAAAGACATACTCAGAAAATTTCCGGACCCGATCATCATCAGAACGCTGGTAATCTGATCCCGGCCACGGGTTGAACGGGATGAGGTTTACCTTGGCATAAATGCCATATTTATTCAATAACTTGACCAGATTACGCGCATCTTCATCGCGGTCGTTGATGTCTTTCAACATAATATACTCAAAGGTAATCTTGCGCGACATCTTGGCCCCGGGATAGTCGCGACATGCCGCAAGCAATTCCTCCAGCGGATATTTCTTGTTGATCGGCATGATTTCGTTGCGAACATCGTTATTAACCGCATGCAGGGAAACTGCCAGATTAACGCCAATCTCTTCGCCGCAGCGCTTCATTTCCGGCACAACGCCAGATGTGGACAAGGTGATCCGACGGCGGGACAGGCTGATGCCCTGCTCGTCCATAATAATCTTCAATGCTTTTTTGACATTATCGAAGTTATAAAGAGGCTCTCCCATGCCCATCATCACAACGCTGGACAGAACCCGGCCTTCCGACGGGGTTGGCCATTCGCCCAGATGATCCCGGGCGACCATAAACTGCATGACGATTTCCGCAGGCGTCAGATTACGCACCAGTCTCTGGGTACCCGTATGACAAAACTTGCAGGTCAGGGTGCAGCCAACTTGTGAAGAAACACAGAGAGTACCACGGTCACGTTGCTCATCGGGAATGAAGACTGTCTCGACCTCGTTACCGTCCGGGAATTTCATCAACCATTTGCGGGTGCCGTCTTTCGAAACCAGCGCTTCGATAATTTCTGGTCGGCCAATGGTAAAATTATCCGCAAGTTTCTGGCGGATATCCTTGGACACATTCAGCATCTCGTCAAAGCTTTTCACGCCCTGATGATAGATCCAGTGCCAGACCTGGGTCGTACGCATCTTGATCTGCTTTTCCGGAATGCCAATATCACGCAGTCGGTCACCTATTTCCGCCCGGTCAAGCCCGACCAGAGTCTTTTCCACATCCAGCATAGGCCGCGCAACTACTGTCGGTTCTGTTCCAAGGGGTAACGTTCGCATAGCACAATAGCCGCCCCTTACGAGACAGCTCTCTCATTTTAATTACATTATGGGCTGCTCATACGACCAAATGGTCGATAAGTCAAATAAAGCCCGTCCTAACGGCAGGCTTTGGTAATCGCATTATGAGCGGCGGTGAAGCCAGACAGAGAAAAACGATAACTGGTGTTATTGCCACGACCACTCTGTGCAGACATCACCATGGTGCTGCCCCGCTTCATTGCCTGGGCCATGGTATTATCTGCCTTCACATCATCTCCCCAGGCGCCGTCCCCTTCTGTAAACAACCGGAACGGCCGGTTTTTATCTATTTTCATTGATACCCGGGAATTTTTCTTAAAGTTATACCCGACCACAAAATTGACTTCATTCTTAATTTTTCGCGCCGGCTTATGAGAAACTGTCAGGAACGGGTTGCCGTGTTTCAGGCTTTTCGGTGTCGCTGATTTGGGAATAGAAATCATGTAGCAGACTTTTTCGCCATTCGTTTTCTTCAACAAAAACGCGTCCCAGTCCCGATAGGTCCCAAGCAACTGGCGACTATCCGCCAAGGCCGCATTTGCGCCCACAAGAGCGCTGAACAGTACACATAAAAATACGCTAAAAATTCTTTTCAATGGAAAACCTCAATAAACCTGTTTTATTCGTTACACCCTAACAAAATCATTGGGCATCATCAAGGCAGGTCGGAAATTAATTGTTCCTTTCGGAATCTGCGCTTATAAATCTTCCAACCAACACCTAAGTCTTGGTTGATTTATTCCTCTCCTGTAGGTTAAAGCTAGCCATATAAGAATGAGTGGTGTAGATATACTCAATAATTGTTTCATCTGTAACTAAATGACCATTCCTGAAGGAGCAGACTAATCATGAAGAAAACCTATACAGACGCCGCATCGGCCCTGGAAGGCGTGCTGAAAGACGGCATGACCATCATGGCCGGCGGATTTGGCCTCTGCGGCATCCCAGAAAACCTGATCACTGCTCTGCGGGACAGTGGCGTAAAAGATATTACCGCCATCAGTAATAACGCCGGTGTTGATGATTTCGGGCTTGGGCTGCTCCTGCAGACACGGCAAATCAAGAAAATGATTTCTTCATATGTCGGGGAAAACAAGGAATTCGAACGCCAGTATCTGGCAAAAGAGCTGGACCTTGAATTCAACCCTCAGGGCACACTTGCCGAGCGATGCCGCGCCGGCGGGGCCGGCATTCCCGGATTTTACACAAAGACCGGGGTCGGCACCTTAATCGCAGAAGGTAAAGAACATAAAGAATTTAACGGTGAAACCTACATCATGGAAACCGGTCTGGTGGCCGATGTTTCACTGGTGAAGGCCTGGAAAGGTGATAAGGAAGGCAATCTGATTTACAGAAAGACGGCCCGTAACCTGAATCCCAATATGGCCACTGCAGGCAAAATCACCATTGCCGAAGTCGAAGAGTTGGTCGAAGTCGGCGAACTGGACCCAGACGAAATTCACACACCGGGCATTTACGTTCAGCGCATCATCCAGTCGAAAGATCTGGAAAAACGCATCGAAAAAGTTACCACCCGGACAAGAGGAGAATAAGCATGGCCTGGACAAGAGAAGACATGGCCCGCAGAGCCGCCCAGGAACTGAAAGACGGCTTTTACGTTAATCTGGGCATCGGCATTCCCACCCTCGTCGCCAATTACATTCCCGAAGGTGTCGAAGTCACCCTGCAGAGTGAAAACGGTATGCTGGGTATGGGCCCCTTCCCTTATGAGGAAGAAGTCGACCCGGACCTGATCAACGCTGGTAAGCAGACCATCACCGAACTGCCAAGCACCAGCTATTTTTCCTCTGCTGACAGTTTCGCCATGATCCGCGGCGGGCATATCAACCTGAGCATCCTCGGCGCCATGCAGGTGTCGGAAAAAGGCGATCTCGCCAACTGGATGATCCCTGGGAAAATGGTAAAAGGCATGGGCGGTGCTATGGATCTGGTGGCGGGCGTGAAAAAAGTCGTCATTATCATGGATCATAATGCCCGCGATGGCAGCCCCAAACTGCTCCACGAATGCAATTTGCCGCTGACCGGGGTTGGCGTGGTTGATATGGTGATTACCGACGTTGGCGTTTTCACCATTGACGAAACAGGCATTACCCTGACGGAACTTGCCCCCGACGTCACCATTGAGGAAGCCCGCGAACGCACCGAAGCCAACTTCAAAGTCTCCGGGGCCGTTTCCTAAAGTAATAAAAGAATGATGGCTGGTCAGACCGTCAATTCAGAAAATTAAAGGCAGAAACCTGACATATGGGACACCAAGGAGCGCTGTAGCGCTTCCCGCCTTGGGTCCGTATGAAAAGGTTTCTGCCTTATCGCCAAGTAATTCACCTCAAAAACCGTTTCCAGACACCTCAGTATACGACAACTGCCTTGGGAGGCAGAGGCTCTTATTTTTCCTATTCAACGACCATCTCCAGATAACCGGCCGCACATTATTCATAAATAAACATTGAAATATTATTGTAAAACATTATTATTTTGGAATTATTGATGACCATGATGAGTCGCGACCCGCATGCGTTCCCACGAAAAAAAAATTATCTTCCTGGCCACTCTCTGCCTGTTTTCCTGCCCGGTTGCCTTGGCGGAAAGTCCTCAGAAGGGCGACGAATGGAACAATCGGGGCACCCCGTTACGGGTGATCATCCGGCCAAGAGAACGTCAAAAGACCCCGGCAGAACTTTACCAGGAAACATCTGAAAAGGTGGAAAATTATATTGCCACCCATGATTGGTCCGTTACCTTGGACAATCGATTTTTCTCAGGCCATGAAGATCGTCAGTTCATCGAAAACTACACGACCGAGGCCTCGGAAGACCGTTTCCACGGCCTGAATAAAACCCTGTCCACCCATGGTGATAAAACACTCGCTCTGGCCAAGGTTGAATTTAAAGGCCACCGCCTTTACAATCAGGTGTCCCGCAACATCATAAATCCGCTCTACACTCTGCAAACCGGTCCGGGGACCTACAATCCCGACTTCACAACCCATGCCCGAGCAGGCCAGAATTGGCTGGTGATGAACATGCAGAGCATTGGAACTTATGCAGAAAAAGGAACCCGCCGCCCCATCGCGCGCATGTTAACCACCGCACCAAAATATTTTAACTTCAACGCCTCATTGAAGAAGTCCCAGAATATCATGCAGGAAAATGCCGCGCGCAAGTCAACTATTCAACCACTGACAACTGAATAATTTCCCCCTCTTCCCTGCATTATTTCCTTCCCCCTTTTCCCAAAGTTGATATGATCTTTTCGCGGGCCGCCACGAGGAGGCCTCAACTACAGACATAAGAAAATATCTATAGGGATACTCATATGAAACGCTTCCTTTTGCTTCTCACCCTTCCTTTCTGCACCAGTCCTCTCGCGCATGCTGCGGAAACGGTCTTTACTTTTGCCAATGTGAAGACGGGACAGACCATCCTGACCGCTGACGATAATTATATGAACCGTATGGGGGCTGCGGAAATCGCCATTCGCACTGGCTCGACCACAGCTGACAAAACTGCCGCGGACCTTAAGGCTCAATATAAAGCCAATGTTCTGGAATGGACACCGGCCGAGAAGAAGCAGATATCGGATCTTGTGGCAGCAAACCAGGAACGGCTTGACCTGATAGAGCACCTCCTTCCCAAAAAAGTCACCTTTATCAAAGTTACCAAAAACGTGGAAGGTGGTCTGCCACACACCCGCGATAACGCCATTGTCCTGCCCACCAATTCCGGGCCCTTAACAGAAAAACTGTTTTACCATGAATTGTTCCATGTTCTTTCCCGGACGCAAAAGCATCAGCATGACACCCTTTACGGCCTGATTGGTTTCGCCCCCTGCGATTATCACGGCAACGAAGAGGTCAATGCCAAGAGCCTGACAAACCCGGACGTGCCCGCCGAAGGATATTATCTACCCGTTACACTGGACGGCAAGTCTTCAGCCGTTATGACATTTCTCTATGCCGCCTTCCCGGCCTTCGACCCGACTGTGGAGCGCGGGTTTGGGGGGCATTTCGGATTTGGCCTGCTGCAAGTCGATACACAGGACGGCGCCTGCACGGTCGCCACAGATGCAGAAGGCAGAGCCCAGATCCTCAAACCGGAGAATGTGCCTGACTTCTTCGCCGCCATCGGCAAAAATACAAACTATATTATTCATCCGGAAGAAGTTCTCGCCGATAATTTTGTTTTTGTGATGACCGAAAAAACCGATCTGCCCAACCCGGAAATTCCCGCCCGCCTGAAAGACTGGCTGGCGAAAAAATAATAGTTAT
>TARA_R110002096_G_scaffold14041_6_pt1 | contig 14188 bp, 13 predicted proteins | sample TARA_R110002096 | Tara Oceans TARA_R110002096 (sample SAMEA4397295) | marine metagenome | biome: Polar Biome; feature: [DCM] deep chlorophyll maximum layer (ENVO:01000326); material: water (ENVO:00002006), including particulate matter (ENVO:01000060) such as... | depth 35 m | reverse complement strand
GACTTGGATTTCATCGTTTCAAAATCAATTGATACAATGGCGCGCAAAATGTCGTCGTTTGGAATTAACTCATATATATCAAATATTAATGCGCCGTAGTTGGGATGTAAAAGGATGGTGTTATACTGTATTGCGGCGCAGTCATCAGGTAGAGTCATCGAGGCCAGCGGTGTTGCGTAAAGAGCGGCAAAGACGTGCAATAATTGGGCGTCGCGCATGACATTCCACGCACGGCGCAGGGTGCGACAGGCGCTGACGGGGTCAGGGTTTGCAATTGCGGTGTCCAGTTGCGCCACCGCTTTGACACGTTCCCACACGCCGCCCGATGCGGATGCACGTCCGTTTCGCGTATAAAGCGATTGTAAATATTGCGCAGGGATCGCGCCAACACGCGCCAGGTTTTCACCCGCACGCAATTGTGCCAACCACCCTGCAGCGTCATCCAAATCCGCAAGAGATTGCGCCAATGTGATGCCCGATGTGGGTCGCGGCAAGGCCAATGCTTCGCGGATTGCAAATTCCAATGGGTCCTTGGGATTTTGAATGACGGGTGTGTCCATTTCCTCTAATAGATCAGGATCAAGGAACATGCTGAGCAAGTCCGCACGTTGATCATCAATGGCACCCAAATTACGACCCGAGACCAAGGTCAATTCGGCGCTGAACCAATCAAAATTTTGCGCCAAACAGTACACTTTGGTTGATAAATCGCTGCTGATTGCAGAATTTTTCTTGAGCGGTTCACAAGCCTCTTGGGGCTGACCTAGCATCAATTTGACATCGAACCAGCGCTCAAACATTCCAGCATGATGCGGCCCCGCCTTGGTTAACAGCGCATCCGCCGCATCAACCGCACCATTGGCCAACAGCCAGTCAATCCGCGCCACAATCATATCCACACTGGTGCCACTTTGACGTGGGGGGGTTAATTCGGTGACAATGAGACGGTTCAAAAATTCGCGCGCTTCGGGCATTTTATGACGCTGTTGCTTTGCAATCAGATCGGCAATCAAGTCAGCCGGTGCATCGGCCCAAAAATCCATCGGCAATCCCGCGTTGGATGCGGATACCAGACCAACCGCATTGCTGTTGATCGAGGACAGGGAGGTGACGGTAATATCTTGGGCAAATAGAGGGCTGGCGGTCAGGTACACTGCTGCCAACAATGGACGTAGGTTAGGTACCATCAGGCATCGGAATTGTTTCAATAATGGTGGTTTGACGTGGTGATAAATCCCCCAAGAAGGAATAGCCCACCAAGAATAACAAAACCAAAACGGCAATGTAGAATAAATATTTGATTAGTTTGCCCACGGTTCTGCCTTATCGTTATGCGTATGTACTTGCCACGCTTGGTCACGATGTTATCACAGGTACAGGTAAATTAAATGGGTTTTCTTACAACAAGGGAACTTATCGGCAATCCTAAGCCGACAAAGGAGACGCGGGTGACCTATCACCTTTCAAAAACGTTGGTTTTGGTCGGCCTGATGGGCGCAGGTAAAACCGCGATTGGGTCGTTGTTGGCACAACGATTGGGGGTTTCGTTTGTTGATTCTGACGAGGAAATTATCCGCGCCGCAAATATGAGCATCGCGGAAATTTTCGAACGAGATGGTGAGGGGTTCTTTCGCCAGAAAGAAAGCCAAATCATTGAACGTTTGTTGGGCGGTGCCCCACATGTGTTGTCCACGGGCGGGGGCGCATTTTTATCGCAGAAAAATCGTGATATTATCGCGCAAAACGGGGTGTCTGTTTGGTTTCACGCGGATTTGGATACGTTGTGGTATCGCGTGCGGGACAAAAATACACGACCGTTGCTGATGGTGCCAAATCCACGCGCAAAGTTGCAAGAACTGTACGAAACGCGCAATCCAGAATACGCCAAGGCGCAAATTACCGTCAAAGGCGAGAAAAATAATTCAAAAGAGGCCATGGTGGATCGCGTGATTGCGGCGCTGTTGGCGGACCCCCATTCGGGTGTGACAGAGGTGACTGAAAATGAGTGATACACAGCGGGAAAAAGTGCATGTCGATTTGGGTGATCGCGCCTATGACATCCATATCGGAACCGGTCTGTTGGCGGATGCGGGGACGTATATCGCACCGATTCTGAACCGCAAACATGTGGCGGTCGTGACGGATCAAAATGTTGCAGAGCTGCATTTGAAAGCATTGAAGGCGGGTATGGAAAGCCAAGGCATTACGGTTTCGGCGCTGGTTTTACCTGCGGGCGAGGCGACGAAATCGTGGCAATACCTTCAGGAAACTGTTGAATGGTTGCTGTCGGAACGTATTGAGCGTGATGATGTGGTTATTGCGTTTGGTGGCGGAGTTATTGGCGATTTAGTGGGCTTTGCGGCGGCAACTTTGCGCCGTGGTGTGCGATTTGTGCAGATCCCAACCAGCCTGTTGGCGCAAGTAGACAGTTCGGTTGGGGGGAAAACCGCGATTAATTCACCCCACGGTAAAAACCTGATCGGCGCATTTTATCAACCGCAAATGGTTTTGGCCGATACGGATATGTTGAACACAATGAAGCCGCGCGATTTTTTGGCAGGTTACGGTGAAGTGGTGAAATATGGCATGTTGGGCGATGCGGAATTCTTTGCATGGCTAGAAGCGAATGCGCCCGCGATGGCGGACGGTGATGTGGCAAAACGGATTTATGCCGTGAAACGATCCTGTCAGATGAAGGCGGATATTGTTGCGCGTGACGAAACAGAACGCGGTGATCGGGCGTTGCTGAATCTGGGTCATACGTTTTGCCACGCATTAGAGGCGGCGACGGGATATTCGGATCGTCTGCTGCACGGCGAAGGTGTGGCGATTGGCTGTGCTTTGGCGTTTGAGACGTCGATGCGGTTGGGATTATGTTCACAAGAAGCGCCAAGTCGTGTCCGCGAGCATCTGAAATCCATGGGAATGAAGGTGGATTTGGCGGATATTGAGGGCGATTTACCAGATGCGGATGCGCTGATTGATCTGATGGCGCAGGACAAAAAGGTGGTGAATGGTGCGCTGACCTTTATTATGGCGCGCGATATTGGGGATGCGTTTGTGACCCGTGATGTGGATTTGGATGTGGTGCGTGAAGTGTTGCGCGATGGTTTAGCCAGCTAATATTTTCAGCTGTTTCATCAACTCGGCGCGGTTATATCCACGATACATATCGTCGCCTTCGCGGCGTTTCACCATCACCTTGTTTTCTGCATTGCTTGGCATCGCGCGCAGGAATTCACCGTATTGGTCAACGACGAAAATATAAGGAATTGTTGATCCGATAAACGCATCCGCGCCCGTGTAGGACAAAACGCTGTCACCATCAAAGCTGTGCTGGCCTTCTATATTTACGATGACGAAGTTTTCGGATGCGAAGGTTGACAGTTTGGTGGCCATGGCGCGGTCCCCGTCAGTGGCACGTTCGTCCATTTTATACCCTGTTTGACCCGCGATGGTATAATTGAATTGGCCTGATTTACCTTTCAGGTGTTCCTTAAATACGTGGCACCATATGCACCATTCGGCGCCAAAGACCACCAGCAATCGTTTGTCGGATTTATTGGCGGCGCGAAGAGCACGATCAAACAGATCACGTTGAAAGCCGCATTCGTCATAAGACACTGCGCGACCGGCGAAACAATCATTGGATATAGTTTTGGGAAAAACCTGTAGTGGCGGTTCTGCCTGTGCGGGCAGTGCGGATAAAAGAAGGAACGCGGTTAAGCGGAGCAACTGGCACCGCCCAAGACACAGAATTTGGAACAATGAGGATGGTTTAATTTTACCGCGCCTTCGGCCTGTTCCAATGTGGTTCCCAACTCAAATTCAGGGCTGTAGGGTAACAATGTACATGCCAGAACGGCGGGCTTATCCGCGCCCTTACGTTTGACCACCATACGCGATGATGCGCACATAATATCGCGCGGCGATTTGTTTAAGATACCCCAACAAGCCGTTGTTATTTCAGGAACTTCGACGGTTTCGTCCATTTCAGGGAACAACACCGTCATGCCCGGATTATTGGCCTCAATGTCAAAGTTATGAGTTTTATATAATGCGGCGTAACCGGCGCGGCTTTCTGTGTCGCTGTCGCCCCAAACGGTGCGTCCTGCGACTGCCATTTTAATGCCGTTGTCGCGCAGCCATTGCATGCCCTTGATGGTTACATCGTAGCTGCCTTTGCCGCGTTCAGTGTCGTGGTTTTCGGATTTGAAATGATCCAAAGAGACCCGCAAAGTCAGTCGATCCTGATATTTGGCCTGTAAGTCCAAAAGCCCCGCACGCACGGTTTTGCGCATCATTGGCAACATCGCATTGGTCAGGATCAATACATCATAGCCACGTTCCAAGGAAACCCGCGCCATATCGATCATGTCTGGGTTCATAAACGGTTCACCGCCCGTGAAGGCGATTTCGGTGGTGGCCCAATTACGGGTTTTGATTTGATCTAGATATTCAACCACCTCGGCGGTCGTGATATAAACCAGCGCGTCATTGGTTGGAGAGCTTTCAATATAGCAATTGAGGCATTCGATATTACACAGGGTTCCGGTGTTAAACCACAGCGTTGTCGCGCTCATTAGGGGAACAGACGCGCGCTCTTCGCCGTTGGCGGTGATGTCAGGGTTTTGGAATTTACCACTTACATCGAAAACTTCATGGTCTTTCATCGCGCTGATCCTGTTAAATATCATTCCAAACCTTTTGCCTTATATGAAAACGATGCGCAATCGGCAGAAATATAGTCGCACGTAATTGTGAGCACACTATAAACTTGTCATCAGGCGATATATTCGTAGGTTGTGCGCAACAAAAGGGCAAAAGATTATGGTTTCAAAAACAATTCCTGTCGATCAGTTTGATTTAACAATTTTCGGCGCGACCGGCGATTTGGCGATGCGCAAGATTTTACCAGGTCTGTTTCGACGGTTGCGGGCAGGGCAGTTTGACGAGAATTCGCGGATCATTGGTGCGTCACGCACCGATTACGACAGTGATGGATTTCGCGCCGATGTGCGCGCCGCATTGGAAGAGCATGTCGATGCCGAACACCTGCAAGAAGCGCAAGTCGAGACATTTTTAAACTGTTTGCATTATGTGCCTGTCGATATTTTCAAAACCAAAGGATGGGCGGAATTGGCCGCCTTGCAACGCGACGATGTTGTGCGGGCCTATTATTTTTCCGTCGGACCCAGCTTGTTTGGTGAAATCGCGCGTAAACTGACGGCGAACAAAATGACCAATGCGGCGACGCGGGTTGTGGTTGAAAAGCCGTTTGGGCGCGATTTAAAATCAGCGCAGGCCTTGAATGCCGAATTGCGGGAATGTTTTGACGAGAGCCAGATTTACCGCATTGATCACTATCTGGGCAAAGAGACGGTGCAAAACCTGATGGCGTTGCGATTTGGCAATATCTTTTTCGAGCCGTTGTGGAATTCGCATTATGTGGATCATGTGCAAATTACCGCCGCCGAAAGTTTAGGCGTAGGAGGCCGTGGTGCCTATTACGACAAGTCGGGCGCGATGCGAGATATGTTGCAAAACCATATGATGCAATTGTTGTGTTTGACGGCGATGGAACCCCCAAACAAGTTTGACGCAAATGCGGTTCGAGATGAAAAACTTAAGATTATCAGAGCATTAGAGCCTGTAGCAAAGTCTGATATTGTGCGTGGCCAATACGCAGCCAGTGGCGATGATCCATCTTATGTGACTGACAGTGAAAATCCGGACAGCAATACCGAGAGCTTCTTGGCGATGAAGGTGAATATTGAAAATTGGCGTTGGGCGGGTGTGCCGTTTTATCTGCGCACGGGGAAACGGTTGCGCAATCGGTTAACCGAAATTGCGGTCGTTTTCAAAGATCCGCCGCATTCGATTTTCGAAACACAAGAGGATCGTCGTGGTAATGTGTTGATTATTCGTCTGCAACCAGACGAGGGCATGACAATGCGTGTCACGATCAAGGAACCAGGTCCGGGTGGCATGCGGTTGCGTGAAGTGCCGCTGGACATGACCTTTGCGGATGTTTTGGGTGACACGGTGACCGACGCGGCCGACGCATATGAACGCCTGATTATGGATGTGATCCGCGGCAATCAAACATTGTTCATGCGCGGTGACGAGGTCGAAGCGGCATGGGCGTGGGTTGATCCCATGTTACAGGGCTGGGTCGAGCGCAAAGAAAAACCAAAACTGTACGACCAAGGTGGTTCGGGGCCCGACGATGCATTGATGCTGTTGCACAAGGACGGGCGTCGTTGGCGCGAGATTTCCAAGTGACACAGTTTGTACCCTTTGACAGCGTAGAGAGGTTGATGTCCGGCTTGGCGTTGGCTGTGGCACAGGATTTGCAGGGCGCGTTGGACCACAAGGATACGGTCACATTGGCCATTCCGGGGGGCACAACGCCCGCGCCGTTTTTTGATATTCTGTCCAAAGCGCGTCTGAATTGGGCGCGTGTCCGGGTTATGTTGACGGACGAGCGGTATTTGCCAGAGAGCAATCCGCGATCAAACACGGGTTTGGTAAAACGCCATTTATTACAAAATAATGCCACCAGCGCGCAGATGGTGCCGTTTTATGCAGAGGGCGTTGATGTGGATGAATTCGCGGCGCAGTATATGCAGCCGATTGACGACTGCCTGCCAATTGATGTTTGTGTGCTGGGGATGGGTGCGGATATGCACACCGCTAGCCTGTTTCCCGACAGCGCCGAATTACGCGATGCATTGGACAGTAAACGGCCCCTGCACGTTGTGCGTCCAGCGTCGCAACCAGAGGCGCGATTGACGCTGACGGGAACCGCGTTGGCATCGGCCGCCAAGACATATGTTTTGATTGTGGGGGCAGATAAAAAGGCGGCGTTTGCACGCGCACAGGGGGAAACATCAACGATGATTGCGCCTATTCGAAGTGTGTTTGGTGATAGGACATCAATTTATTGGGCCGATAAATAGAGCTTCGAACAAATTGTTAAAGGTTTTACCGTAGAGAGGGCGCAAATAAGGGCACCTTGATGGAATGGGGTTTAATAATTTTGATCGCGGCAATGACACCCATGACAGCAGAGTTCGACACCAAATATGCCTGTCGGCAGGCGGGAAAAACCGTTGTTGCGGATTTTCCAAAGGCCCAAAAAGATAAGCCGCCTGTGGCCAAGTTTTATTGTTTCCCAAAAGGGTCGTAATCGGATTATCCGCGACGTCTGCGACGACGTCCACCTTCGCCACCTTCGCCACCACCTGTGTTAAAGTTAACATCAGGTAGGGTGACGTGGGTTTCAAGGATTGGGAATTTTTCCACCGAGTTTGGAATAGCCGAAGCGTTGACGAAATGTTCCTGAAACCGTGGCTCGATGGCGGTTTCGATTTTGTGAATTTCTTTGACCACTGCTTCGATGTCTTTGCGGGCTTCGCGGTTCAACAGGGCGATCCGCGCACCTGTGCCGGCGGCATTGCCTGCCGATGTGACCTTGTCTAATTCGCAATCGGGGATCATGCCCAGTACCATTGCGTGTTTGGGGCTGATGTGTGCACCAAATGCGCCTGCCAAAACGATGCGATCTACGTTGTCGACCTCGAATTTATCCATCAACAGACGTGCGCCAGAATATAACGCCGCCTTGGCCATTTGGATTTCGCGGATATCGCGATTGGTGACGGTAATTTTGGGACCACCCGTTGCGGATGCATCATGCACCAAATATGAATAAGTGCGCCCATCCAAGAAGCAACGATCTGTACCCGTTTGTTCGGAACTGCCGATCAGGCCAGGGCCATCTAAGATGCCTGCTATGCGCATTTCGGCGACCATTTCGATGATGCCAGATCCACAGATGCCTGTGATACCACTTGATAATATTGCCGTGTCAAAGCCATCTTGGTCTGACCAAATATCCGATCCGATGACACGGAAACGGGGCTCTTTGGTGATAGGGTTGATTTCGACACGCTCGATCGCACCGGGTGCGGCGCGTTGGCCAGACGAGATTTGTGCGCCTTCAAAGGCGGGGCCCGTGGGGGATGAACAGGCCAAAACTTTGTGTTTGTTGCCCAACAGAATTTCAGCGTTGGTGCCCACATCAACCACCAAAACCAAATCTTCGGATGTGTTTGGGGATTCCGATAATGCCACGGCGGCGGCGTCTGCACCAACGTGCCCCGCAATGCAGGGTAGAATGTAAATTCGCGCGGCAGGGTGCATATTGGTCAGTCCCAGATTGGCAGACCGTGTTGCGACCGCATCCGACGTGGCCAGCGCAAAAGGTGCCTGTCCCAACTCGAACGGATCAATGCCCAAGAAAAGGTGGTGCATAACTGGGTTGCAGACGAACACCGCATCCATAATCAGGGACGGGTCAATTTCAGCCTCGGCCGCGATTTGCACAAACAGCGCATTCATCCCATCGCGCACCGCGTTGGTCATTTCCACGTCTCCACCCGCATTCATCATTGAATAGCTGACGCGCGACATCAAATCTTCGCCAAAACGGATTTGGGGGTTCATAATGCCCGACGAGGCCACAACTTCGCCTGTTTGCAGATCGCACAGGTGTGCCGCGATGGTGGTTGACCCCAAATCCACGGCCATGCCATAAATTGAGCCATCGTAAAATCCAGCCCACACATCCATCACACGCGGGCTGACGTAATCATCGCCCAAATGCACCGCACAGGTAACTTTCCATTCGCCTTTGCGCAGGGCAGGTTGCAGTTTGGATAGGATTGAAAAGTCTGCTTCGAGTTCGGGCAAATCCCATTCTGTCCGCAAGGCGGAAATCAGACGTTCCAGATCGCCTGATGGCTCGTGCATGTCGGGTTGTTTCACCTCGACGTAAAATAATCGCGTGGTTGGGTTGATCAAAATATCGCGTGCTTCGGCGCGTTTGCGCACCACTTGTTTATGCACCTGACTTTCGGGGGGGACGTCAATTACAACGTTGCCTTGAACCGTGGCCTGACAGCCCAAACGCCGCCCATCGATCATGCCGCGTTTGGATTTATAACGTTCCTCGACGGCGTTCCATTCGCTTAATGCATCTGGCTCGACGGTGACGCCGTGTTTGGAAAAATCACCATACGACGGCGTGATTTGGCACCGTGAACAAATCCCACGCCCACCGCAAACACTGTCTAAGTCCACGCCCAATTGACGTGCGGCAGTCAGGATGGGGGTTCCCACTTCGAAATGACCGCGTTTGCCTGATGGGGTAAAAATTACCAGTGGATTGTTGTCGGTGCTCATAATTATTCCCCATCTATTGCGGTGTTAACACGACGATAAACGAGTTGTTCAAAAGGTAAAGCGGAGTTGCGTCATTTAATGCGACGCTAGCGCCATCAATCGTCCAACAGTGCCAAAAGCGCATCGAAATCAAGAGGATCATTGTTCATCGACAGGTTGCCCGCATCGTCCAACGGCCAATCTGATTGCGCGCGATCCCAATATAATTCGATACCGTTTTCGTCTGGATCGCGCAGGTAAATTGCTTGGGATACGCCGTGATCTGCCGATCCATCAATTGTCCATTTGGCCAAATTTAGTTGGTGCAATATTTGTGCCAAATCACGTCGTGTTGGGTATAACAGTGCCAGATGATACAGACCCGCCGCACGTTCAGGTGCAGGGGGTGCATTTTTTGAATGCCATGTATTCAGGCCAATATGGTGGTGATAATCGCCAGCGGCCAAAAATACCGCGCGATCACCCGATCGTTGTTTGATTGTCAGACCCAGAACGTCAACATAAAACCCCAATGCGCGGTCAATATTGGCGACCTTAAGGTGGACATGGCCAATCGATGTGCCAACGGGTGCAATGTATGGTTTTGTCATGTCAGCGTCATTCCTATCAAAAGGGCCCCAAAATGGAGCCCTTGGAAAGTATTTTATCCGCGACGACGACGCCCGCCTTCGCGACTGCGCCCGCCTGCACCCTTGGATGCGTTCGGGTCTTTGTTGGTGCGAATCCACTCGGCGCCGTTTGGGTCGTTATTGGTCAAGAAGTTAGCGGCGCGAATGGCTTCCATCTCTTTGCCAGAACGGGGCATTGTTGATCCCATGCCGGTGATCTTTGCCAATAATTCCATATCGATGTCGTCTGGTACGATGATACCAGCGGCGGCCAATTCGTCGAGTTTTGCCTGCAATTTAGTGCTGTTCACAGGCAGGGCAACAGGGTTCATAATCGCCGACGTCATGCCCGCAGCCATTGCCATTGGCAGGAATGCGTTATTCACGCCGTGACGATTTGGTAGGCCAAACGAGATGTTGGACGCACCACACGTAGTGTTCACACCCAGCTCTTCGCGCAGGCGACGCACAAGGGCGAAAACCTGCAAACCGGCCGTGCCCATCGCACCAATTGGCATCACCAGCGGGTCAACCACGATGTCATGCGCGGGAATGCCAAAATCAGCGGCGCGTTGCACGATTTTTTTGGCAACTTCGAAGCGGACATCGGGGTCTTCGGAAATACCTGTGTCATCATTGGAAATCGCGACCACGGGGACATTGTATTTTTTGACCAGTGGCAGCACCCATTCCATGCGTTCCTCTTCGCCAGTCACTGAATTTAGCAAAGGGCGCCCTTCGGCGGCGCGTAAACCCTCTTCTAGAGCACCCGGAACCGAGCTGTCGATACACAATGGTACGTCGCAAATGGCCTGAACACGCTCGATCAAGGCCTTCATTAGGGGCGGTTCAACAAAGTTGTTATCGGCATAACGCGGGTCTTGAGCCATTTTGTTGGCAAAAACTGCGCCTGAATTGATGTCCAAAATCGTGGCACCCGCCGCAACTTGTGCGATTGCGTCTGCTTCGACGGTGGAAAAGTCATCCATTTCCAATTCAAGAGCTAATTTTTTGCGCCCAGTTGGGTTAATCCGTTCACCGATCACGGCAAAGGGTTGGTCAAAACCAATGATGGCTGTTTTGGTTTTGCTCTCAACGATAGTTCTGGTCATTATTATGATCCTTTAGGATTGGTTGGCAGGAACGGCAGACGCGCCGCCATTTTCCATTGCCCAAGTAGCATTAGTTTTGATGCCGCCCAATGGAAAAAAATGCACATTTGTTATGAGGAAATTAGGATTTGACGCTTTGTGTGCGGCCAATTCGGTCAGAAATTCATCCGGTTTGAATGGCATAAGTAGTTTTGTGACGTCTTTGGCACGGCGTTTTAGGACGCGCAGGGATGCGCCAACGCCGCACGCCAGCGAGAATTTGATCATAGTTTGTAATTTTGCAGGACCTGCCACACCAATATGGATTGGGATGTCGATGCCCGATGCCGCCATGCGGTCAGCCCATTCAATTACGGGGCCAGATTCGAAACAGAATTGCGTCGCCATTGCCATTTTCGCATCAGTGCGTTTTGAAAACTCTTGTTTCCATGAAATTGCCGCGTCAACGTTTTTGGTTGAGCCATCTTTGTCGATGTCCATGTTACCTTCGGGGTGACCAGCGACGTGTAGATGCGTAAAGCCAGCTTCGTCAAATGCGCCTGTGTCCAGCAAATCCATAGAGTGTTGGTAATCGCCATATGGTTTAGCCACGCCGCCTGCCAGCAACAACGCCTGTTTGACATCCGCTTCGCCCGTGTAACGCGCGATCCAATCGTTCAGCGTGGCGCGATCCTTGATAATGCGCGCGGGGAAATGGGGCATGACATCGAAACCTTCGTTTTTCAAACGCTTGGCGGTTTCAACCATTTCATCAATCGGCGTGCCTTCGATGTGGGCGATGTAAACGCGGGTTTGTTGGGGTAACAGATCGCGAAAATCGTCGATTTTGGCGGCCGTACGGGGCATGACCTCGATAGAGTAATCTTTGAGCAAGGATTCGAGCATAGGGTTCACCTGTGGGGCGTCATTAGAGGAAAATTTTAGAATAGACATTGGCGATCCTTATGGGGTTACTCCCAGCCGTCGTTGGCAATCAGAGATTTTATTTTCTCTTGGTCGTATTCTGCATCCAGTCGCGCCGCTTCGCTTTTTGCGACTTCTTGAGTATCACCATCGACGTTGATTGGATCGGATTTGCGCCATGCGGCCAAATACGCATCATCGCCAGCGGCGCCAGTTTTCATCGCTGCGCGATCAATGGCTTGTTCGAACCGTTCGGGTAATTGCACTTTGGATGCTGATCGGCCTTTGCCGACGATAACTTGGGCGGGAATATCGCGCCAGTAGACTGTAATAAGATTTGGCATGGGTGGTGCTCCTTTGGGGTGACTCTAGTGTGTGAGAGCGCAATATCAGAACCGAATTTCGACTGCATTATGAAAATTGCGACACATTTTTTATTTGTTGATTTGTCGAATGTGTCAACTTTGTGTCGTTTTGTTCGCATCTGGGATTGCCACGGACACCAATGGGCGGGTAAACTGTTGTTAACCAGTGACGAGGACTAAATTAAATGAAGACGGTAACGTCTCCTGTTGTGATACCCGAAAAAGCGCCTTTGTTTGGGGCGTTGGATTTGGGGACAAACAGTTGTCGGATGCTGATTGCGCGTCCGGTTGGTAAAGAATTCGAAGTTGTAGATGCATTTTCGAAAACAGTGTACCTTGGCAAAGATCTTGAAGTGACCGGGCGATTGTCGAATGCATCGATGCGCCGTACGATTTCCGCATTGCATGTCTGTCAAAATAAATTACGCCGCAATGACGTGAAAAACTTTCGTTTGGTGGCCACGGCCGCCTGTCGTCAAGCCGAGAATGGACGTGAGTTTGTCAAACGTGCGCGCAAAGAGGCACGTGTAAAGTTGGAAATTATCAAACCCGCAGAAGAGGCGCGTTTGGCCGTTGTCGGCAGTGCAAGCCACGTAAAATCCACAACGGAACAGGTTTTAGTGGTGGATATTGGTGGTGGATCGACGGAATTGGTGTGGTTGGATTTGACCGGTGTCCGCCCCGAAGATCGCCGTGGTGCGATGATGCGAATCCCGGGCGAATTAAAACGCCCCAAAGAGGTGGATGGCTTTGCCGGTGTCAAAGTTGTGGATTGGATATCTGTACCGTTGGGGGTGACCACGTTGAAAGACCAATTTGCGGACGTCACCGAAGACAAAGCGGCCTATGCCATGATGTCGTGGTATTTTGAGGAACATATTGCGCAATTTGGGCCAGTGAAAGCAGATAATTCCACCCAGTTTTTGCCCAATTTTCAAATCATCGGCACGTCTGGCACAATTACCACTGTTGCCGCCACTCAAATGGGGTTGTCGCGATATGATCGCAAGCGTGTGGATGGGTATGAAATGACATCCGCCAAGGTCGAAGCAGAAATTGAACGCTATTTGGCGGGTGGCCCCGAATGGCGCGCCAACAATCCCTGTATTGGTGACGGGCGCAAAGAGTTAATCATGTCGGGGGCTGCAATTTTGCAATCTATCATGTCGGTTTGGCCGACTGAATTGTTGACGGTTGCGGATCGTGGCCTGCGCGAGGGAATTTTGTATTCTCAGATGGTCAAGCAAGGTTACTTAGGCTAGTAGGCGCACATGGTTGAGAAAAAGAAAAATACATCTGGTCGCGGAATGCGTGATTTGCAGGTGCGTGTGAAATCCGCAAAAGGGCGTAAATTGTCGTCGACCTTGTGGTTAAAACGCCAATTAAATGACCCCTATGTGGCGCGCGCCACAAAGGAGGGTTATCGCGGTCGTGCGGCCTTTAAGATTATGGAATTAGACGATAAATTTCGTTTTTTGGTACCTGGTGCGCGGGTTGTTGATTTGGGCTGTGCGCCCGGTGGTTGGTGTCAGATTGCGGTTAAGCGCGTTAACGCAGATGGTAATCGGCAGGGCAAACGTATTGGCACGATTTTGGGTGTTGATTTACAAGAGGTCGATCCGATTGAAGGCTGTGAAATCCATGTTTTGGATTTCATGGAGGATGATGCAGATGACAAAGTCAAAACCTGGCTGGGCGGCAAAGCGGACGTCGTGTTGTCCGACATGGCCGCCAGTGCGTCGGGTCACAAACAAACTGATCACATCCGGATTATGGCCTTGTGCGAAACTGCTGCGCATTTTGCGTTCGATGTATTGGAAGAAGGCGGCACATTTGTGGCCAAGGTTTTGGCAGGGGGTGCCGAGGGCGATTTGCAAAAGTTGCTAAAGGAAAAGTTCACCAAAGTGCATCACATGAAACCCCCCAGCAGTCGCGCCGATAGTTCCGAAAA
>TARA_R110002096_G_scaffold435697_1_pt1 | contig 14191 bp, 13 predicted proteins | sample TARA_R110002096 | Tara Oceans TARA_R110002096 (sample SAMEA4397295) | marine metagenome | biome: Polar Biome; feature: [DCM] deep chlorophyll maximum layer (ENVO:01000326); material: water (ENVO:00002006), including particulate matter (ENVO:01000060) such as... | depth 35 m | reverse complement strand
GCCGCCGGTCTCGACCCCTTCAGCGGCGAGCGTCTCGCAGATAAACCGGCCCATATGTTCATTACCCACCCGTGTGATGAGTGCCGATTTCAGACCGAGCCGGGCTGTTCCGACTGCCATGTTGGTTGGTGAGCCACCGACATATTTGTTGAAGGAGCGCATGTCCTCAAGACGGCCGCCGATCTGTGCCCCGTACAAATCCACCGACGAGCGCCCTATGGTGATGACGTCGAGCATTGATGTCCCCTTCCGCTGCCTTTGACACAGAGCTAAAGCATTCGGCCGTTACTGCCCAATATCAGATTTGAGATGAATCCCTCAAAACCGCCCTCGTCCGTCTAACCTGCCATGCGGGCAGCTGCTGTTTCCGCGGCGGCTTTGCGGATGTTCTGGCTGTGCATGACAATCACCGTCAGCACGATTACGGCGACGCCCTGGTGCAGAACGCCGGCCCAGAGCGGCACTGCCAGCAGCAGTGTGGTGATGCCGATGACAGCCTGAATGCTGACGACCAGCACTACAATCTTTGCAGTTGTGCCTGCAATCCCGGTTTCGCGAAAGCCGATCTGAAACAGGTGAAACACCGCCAGCGCGAGCAGCAGATATGCCAGCATACGATGGGTGAACTGCACAGTCTGGATATTCTCAAACAGGTTCAGCCATCCGCCCGGCGCGTCACTGAGCAGGCCTGATGGGACAAAGCTGCCATCCATTAAAGGCCAGGTGTTGTAAGTCAGACCCGCATCCAGCCCGGCGACCAGACCGCCGGCAAACAATTGCAGAAACAACAGCACCAGCAGCAGCCGCGACACCAGGAAAACATCGCCGGAGACATATTGATATCGTCCAACTGACGCCGGACCACGTAATCCGCGCGCGATCCAGAAGGTTGCTGCGAAAATGAAGAAGGCCAGCGTTGCGTGAGTGGCGAGCCGGTACTGGCTGACATCGACACGCTCCGACAGACCGGAAAACACCATCCACCAGCCGACAAAACCCTGCAGCCCGCCAAGCGCAAATAAAACCATCAATTTCGGGTAAAGCGGCTTGGGGATGGCTTTGCGCCAGGCAAACCAGACAAAGGGCAGCAGGTAGACGAGCCCGATCAGCCTGCCGAAAAATCGGTGCCCCCATTCCCACCAGTAGATGAACTGGAATTCAGCAAGGGACATGCCCTTGTTCTGCAGTTGATATTCCGGGATCTGCCGGTATTTTTCAAATTCCTGAAGCCAGCTTGCTTCGCTCAAGGGCGGAATTGCACCGAGCAGCGGTTTCCACTCAGTGATTGACAGGCCGGAATCGGTCAACCGGGTTACACCACCGATAATCACCATGATGAAAATCAGAAAACAGATCAGGTACAGCCAGAGCCGGATTGCGCCGGTATTCTGTCCGGCGGAATCGACACTGGTGGTTTGCGCGGAAACTGTCATTTGCATTTGCACGAGGGTCTGGACTCAATTAGGAGGTTGAATTGGTGAGCTTGATTTTGATCAGGGTTAGGAGCAAAGGCGCAGGAAACCATCTGGTTTTCAAGCCCTTGCGACGACATCCTGGCCGAAAGCAAGCTCACCAATTCAACCTCCTAATTGAGTCCAGACCCTGAGTATCGCGCGGCTGATCTGATGACAAGGCCGGATGACAGCGATCAGGATCATCAGATGGTTCCATCCAAACAGGAAATGCTCTACAGCGTGTCAGCACAGAAAATCATAATTGCGGAACAGGAAAATTGCCCAGTCGGATTCGAAAATTGCTTGGAACAATCGTGCTCGTTCTCTTCGTAGTCGCTTATTCCCTTGTCGTCATGAAACTTGCATCTGCAACCCTGCCGACCATCAGTGGATTGGGACAGCTGGGATTTTATGTGTTTTTCGGCCTGATCTGGGTGGTGCCGGCAGGCGCTATAGTCTGGTGGATGCAGCGTCCCGGCGCGCAGGGCCGCTAGAACGCTGGAATAAAGTGCCCGATCCGGCCGAATGGCCAATATAGGGAAAGCCGCTGATCAGCGCGCGCAACGCCCTGATGTCCTGATAATATCCGTTCAATGACACTCTGGGCAATGCGGTCAGATGCTCCCTGCCCTCGCCTTTCAAAATTCCGCCGCGTGTTGTCACCGCGGTGGCAAAGCCCAATTGCTCGACCAGTTCAAACATTGTTTTTTCAACCGCTTCACTGTCGCCATACGGATAGGCGAAGTGATCGGGATATCTGCCGAGCTTTTCCTCAAGTCGCTCTGCGCCAAGAACAATCTCGGCCCTGGCTTCGCTTGGCTTCAGTCTGGAAAGGTTAGGGTGGCTCAGCGTATGTCCGCCAATCGTCGCCAACGGACTCTCGGCCAAGGTCTGAAGTTGTTTCCAGTTCATGAAATTGTTGTTCATGAGAGCATCGACATTCAGCCCGTGCATGGCTGCAAAGTCCTGGATCTTTGACTGCTTTTCCGGCTCAGGCAGCATTTTGAACTGGCTCGAAAGCCGCACGAATGCGCGCCGTTTGTGTTGCAGCGATCCGAGAACTTCAGCACTGTTTCCACCGAGCGGGCGGGCATCGACGATGGCCCGACTGGCAATAACCTGCTCCAGCACGACCCACCAGGGCAGTGCCGTGCGATCCACAAAACCAGATGTCACATAGACAGTGAACGGACAATCGTTGCTCTCGAACACATCGAGGCCATAGGTCAGATTATCAAGTGAGGCATCATCAAGTGTCACGACCATGAAGCGTCCGCCACGCGGGCTGGCAAGCCGTTCGGGGATTTCATCAATAGAGATGAATTCCGTGCCTCGACGCCGCAAATTCTGTAAGGCCTCGTCGACAAATTGTGGGGTGACTTCCAGATGAGCATTCGGCTGAAATGGCTTGTTGTATTGCGGGCGGACGCGATGCAGCATCAAAATGGCTCCGCGACCTCCGGTCCACGGTTCCATGACATTCGCCAGCCCCGAGGACGAAAGCGTCACCAGCGCGTATTTGATAAGCCCCCTGCGCAACATAAGCCTCGTCAGGCCGCCAATGGACGGCTGTCCTCCTTGCGGTCTTCATATCTGTTTCGGCGGCCATCCGGCTGTGCGGTTACCTCGCCGACCCCTTGGTGGATACCAAGCGCGCGGCCCGACAACAATTCCCGGAGCACGACAAAGCCGATGCTCAGCAGCAACGCCGCAAGCGTGGCCGCAGCGACAAGGATCATGAGACGCGGGCCGGAAGGCTCCAGCGGTGCGTCAGCGGTTTCAATCATTCTGGCTTCGGCAGGCTGTCCGCCCGATCCCTCTCGCGCCAGCAGGGTCCTGTATTGTGCCAGCAGGGTTTCGAGCAATTCCCGTTCCGCCCGAGCTTCGCGTTCCAGAGCACGCAGTTCAACTTCATTTTGCTGAGCGGTTCCGGATTCCAGTTTCTGTGTGGAGAGCAGTTGACTGAACTGCGCCACTTCCTGCTTTGCCCGGTCTGCTTCCTGTTGCAGCCCGGTCAAAATGGAACGCGCTTCATTGGCAATCTGTCTGTCCAGGACAGAGCGCTGATCCAGCAGCGAGCGCATGCGTGGGTGGCGCGGCAGAAGTTTTGCTGACAGATCAGCTATCTGCGCTTCCAGCGTTGCCCGCGACTGGCGCAACGCCTGAATCAGGGACTGATTGGCGATGGCGGGCGAGGACAGCAGCCGTTCGACGTTGCCATTTGCCTGCTCAAACACTCTCTGCAATCCCATCAGGGCGCTTTCGGCAAGGCTTTGCCGGGTGCGTGCGTCGGCTACGCTTTGCGATAATGTGGCCAGTTGCTGTTGTGGCAGTGTCGTGTTGGAGGCCGTTGCAAACAGACCGGCGCGGCTGCGGAACTGTTCCGCACTGGTTTCCGCCTCGACAACACGTTTGCGCAAAGTTGATATTTCATTCTCCAACCAGACGCGGGCCTGGCTGGTTGCTGTCTGCCTGGCAACCCGTTCAATCTTGAGAAATTCTTCGAGCACCCCATTTGCAACGGCGGCCGCAAGAACCGGATCCTTGCTTTCAAACTCAACATATATGACGCGAGAGGTCTCGATTGGATAGACAGCCAGCTTTTCCTGGAATTTTTCCAGCACGGTGTCCTCTATGCGCTGCGGTTTCGATTCATCGCTTGGCTCAGGGCGAAATTCAGATACATCGACCAGTCCCATGCGGTTGATGACGGCCCGCGCCAGATCGCGCGAGCGGATGAGTTGAACTTTCGAATTGATGGCCTCAGCACTCAGCCGCAACGATGCATCCGGTACGGAATCGCCTGTTGCGCCCCGAAGCCCGGAAACCTCAGGAATTTCGATCAGCACCGACGCCGTCGCGCGGTACACCGGATCCTGCTTTGAGACATAATACCACGTCCCTGCGGCGACTATCAGTGCGAACGGAACAGCCCAGAGACACGCCCACAAAATGGCGCGAAAAATGATGTAAATATCCAAAACCGGTTCATCGGAAACCGAATGACTGCTTTTCTGGCCCATGACAATACTAACGACCACTCTGTGAACGGGTCTTCAAATATCGCAGATGGAAGTAACAACGAAGTTAATGCGGAAATATTTTGCAACTGCCCGATTTTCAGCTTTGGTTAACCGTCTTCTGCAATAGTCGGTTAACAAATTTCACAGCACACATATGATGGACGAAAGATGCTCAGCACCGGATTCTTGAAAGCAATCGGCATTGTGTTCCTGGCCCTCCTGGTGAGCGGCTGCGCCCGTGAATTGCCTCGGTCCGGTGCAGTGCTCGGTGCCCCGAGTGTCAGCGCCTACCAATTCGACGCCGGAGACAAGTTACGGATCGTTGTGTTTGAACAGGATTCCCTGAGCGGGACATATGAAGTGAACTCCGTGGGTAACATCATGATGCCCCTGGTTGGAGAGGTGCGTGCCAAAGGCGCGACCATTCACAGTCTGGCCAAAACCGTTCGCTCAAAACTGGCCAATGGATATTTGCGCGATCCCGATGTCAGTGTGGAACTGACGGAATCCCGACCTTTCTTCATTCATGGCGAAGTTACCAGACCGGGCGCATACAGCTTCTCCTCAGGACTGACCATGGAGCGCGCCATCGCGCTGGCCGGCGGCTTCACGACCAGAGCGGATACCCAACTTTTCGCTGTCGACCGTACTGACGGATCTGGCCATCCCGAACCAATCACTTATCGTCTCGGCCTGCGCGACGCAGTAGTGCCTGGTGATACAATTTATGTGCGCGAACGTTTGTTCTGAGTCACCGGTCAAAGGTTGTTAAAGCGTCATGTCTGAACAGGTCGTCGATCCACTGAAAGGAACCAGTGTTCCCAGGGAGCAGGCTGTCTCCCGGTTGATGAAGCGCCTCAGCGAAGCTGTTGCGTCCGATGATCTGAAAGACATTGAATCTGGAGACCTGGGTGACGAAGCCAGACGTGTCGCGTCTCAACTCACGGATGATAATATTTCGCCCAGAGTGCTGGCCGGGGTGGTTCGGCTGATTGATTTCTGTGTGGTCACGGCTCTCGGTTTTCTGATCTACCTGTTTTACGTGCGTCCGCTGGAGGAAACCAGCGGTTTGAGCGCCGCTGATCTGGGCGTGCTGGATATCCGTCATGGAGTGATCGCCATCGCCGGTGGTGTGCTTGCGGTTATCTTTATTCAGGCGGCGGATGCCTACAGCGTCAGCTCGCTGCGCTTGATGTCCCGGCAATTGGGTCGATTGCTGGCAGCCTGGACCTTCGTATTTCTGGTATTCGCCATTACCGCATTTTTCTTCAAACAGAGCGAAAGCTTTTCCCGAGTGTGGTTCGGTGCCTGGTTCCTGACCGGCGCCATTGTCTTGACGCTGTCGCGTTTCGCGATCTCGCATTATGTGCGCGGGCTGTTCCGCGACGGCCGCCTGCAAAGACGGGCAATCCTGGTTGGTGGTGGCGAGCGCGCGGCCGAACTTATCCGGTCCCTGGAAAGTCAGACCGAACAGGAATTGCAGATTTGCGGCATTTTTGACGACCGGGATGATACAAGATCGCCGCCCATGCTGCTCGGATATCCAAAGCTTGGCACGTTTGCCGACCTGGTGGTTTTCGGCAGGATCTGCAAAATCGACATGCTGGTGGTCACCTTCCCGCTGACCGCGGAAGGCCGGGTGGCCGAAATGCTGAAGGATCTCTGGGTTCTGCCGGTGGATATTCGCTTGAGCGCCCATGGCAATAAATTGAATCTGCGGCCCCGGTCCTACTCATATGTAGGTGCGGTTCCGTTTCTCGATATTATTGACAAGCCTCTGGCGGATTGGGACTATTACAAAAAACGCGCCTTTGATCTGGTGTTCGCTTCATTGGCTCTGATCGTTCTGTCGCCGGTGATGCTGCTGGTTGCCCTTGCGGTGCGCCTTGACAGCGCCGGCCCGGTGTTTTTCCGCCAGACAAGATACGGCTTCAACAACGAAAAAATCTCGGTAATGAAATTCCGCTCGATGTATCATCATATGGCCGATCCTGCCGCCAAACAGGTTGTCACCCGGCATGATCCGCGGGTGACACGGGTCGGTCGCTTTATCCGCAAGACGACTCTCGATGAACTGCCGCAGTTGATCAATGTTCTGCGCGGCGAATTATCGCTGATCGGACCGCGGCCTCATGCGGTTCATGCCCATACCGAAAACCGCCCCTGGGAAGCAGTCGTCGACGGATATTTTGCTCGTCATCGTGTGAAGCCCGGGATTTCGGGGTGGGCGCAGATCAATGGTCTGCGTGGCGAAATCCGCAACAATGAGATGATCCGCAAACGGGTCGAGCACGATCTGTATTATATTGAGAACTGGTCACTGAAGCTCGATCTCTACATCCTTCTTGTAACGCCGTTCAAAATTCTCGACACGCGCGATTCCTACTGAGCTGGCCATGGAAGCCAGCTTAGCCCGATCCGGCGCCATATCCACCCGACGTCTGGGCGCAGTTATTCTCTGGCTGCTGATTTTTTCCGGCGGCTTCGTGTTTCGCGAACCTGCCCCATACGAGCTGTTCGCGGTGGTTCTGATTCCAGCCTGGTTTCTTGCCGGGTTGCCGCTGCCGCGACAGATCGCACCCCTGTTCGTGTTTTTGTTGTTGTATCTGATCGGCGGCATCATCGGCCTAAGCCAGGTGAAAACCTTTGACCAGGCACCGATCTTTATTGCTGTCACGGGCTTTCTGGCGCTGACCTCGATCTTCTTTGCCTGTCTGGTTGCGGAAGATTACAGGCGGCTCAAACTTATCGGCAATGCCTATATTGCATCGGCCTGCTTCAGTATCGCACTCGGTCTGGTGGGGTATTTCCAGCTGGTTCCAGGCGCATTCGAACTGTTCACACTGTATGGCCGTGCCTCTGGCGGATTCGAGGATCCCAACGTATTCGGCCCGTTTCTGATCCTGCCTCTCGGTCTGTTGTTCTACGGGGTGATGAACCGGGAACCGGGCAGTATGATCCTGCGCCTCGTGCTGATGCTTTTCGTTTTACTTGGCATTTTCATGAGCTTCTCCAGGGCAAGCTGGGGCCTGGCAGTTTTCACTCTCGGCGGAGTTTTTCTGCTGAGCCTGATCAATGCAAGACGCCCGTCAGACCGTGTGTGGATGTTCGCCTGGCTGGCCATTGCCATTGTCGGTGCCTTCGCCCTGGTGCTGGTTGCCCTGTCATCGGACCAGGTTTCTGCACTGTTTGCGGAACGGGCGCAGATTGTGCAGAATTATGATGGCGGCCGGTTTGGCCGGTTCGCCCGCCATGTCCTTGGATTCAAGCTTGTCGCTGACCGGCCTTTGGGCCTGGGCGCGCTGGAATTCGGACGGCGCTATTATCCGGGCGATCCTCACAATATCTGGCTGAAGAGTTTCACAGCCTATGGCTGGCTGGGCGGCATCTCCTACCCGATCCTGGTGTTCTGGACCATCATCCGGGCCGCCCCGCTATTGTTCAAACCACGGCCATGGCAACCGGTTCTGATCGTGTCATTCGTTGTGTTTTTCGGACATCAGGTGATCGGTACAGTGATCGATATCGATCACTGGCGGCATTATTTCCTGCTACTGGGATTGATCTGGGGGATGATTGCCGCCGAAGCCAGATGGTCAGGCCGGCAGCAGCGCGAGATGGGCTGAACTGTCTCATAAGCAGAAATCAGCGCTGCACTGCTAGGGCGCTTCATGGTTACCGATCAAGGCTGATCACCAAACTGCTCGGCAATGGCGAACACTTTGAAAAATGGTCGGAGCGATAGGATTCGAACCTACGACCCCTTCACCCCCAGCGAAGTGCGCTACCAGGCTGCGCCACGCTCCGACTTTGGTGTGTATAGCGAGGCAGGAATTGCAACGCAAGTCACCAATAGGCTGAGATATTGATTTGGAACACGATTTAGGATCTGAACTCAATTAGGAGATTGAACCATTTGAGGTTCCACATCCTTCCGGGCCGCGCGGCGGCTTATTTCACCTGATCGAGAATTCGCTTGCATTCGAGCAATTCAAACAGGGTGCCATGCAGTTTTTCGACATCTTCTTCAGACAGCCCTTTTGCCGCCGGCGCTTCGGAACTGAAAGGCTGATCGGCCTTGTCATATTCATCAGAATCCTTTTTCAGGCCCAGTTTGGAGAACAGTTTGGCGGCTTTTGTATCGCTGGTGTTCGAGCGCACTGCTGAACTTGCAGAGCCGCTGCTGTCCAGATCCGGGCCGTCAATGTCGATGCTGGCCTCACCACGCCCGACCGCCATCACCACCTTGACGCCGCGTTCCTTGAGGAGGCGTTGCACGCCCTTGATGGTATAGCCCTCGCCATACAGCAGAACGCGGATGCCACGCAGCAATTCCACGTCCTGAGGTCGGTAATAGCGCCGCCCGCCGCCGCGCTTCATCGGCTTTATCTGATTGAAACGGGTTTCCCAGAAGCGCAGCACATGCTGCGGCAAATCCAGATCATCAGCAACTTCGCTGATGGTACGAAATGCATCGGGGCCTTTTGCCGTCATCGCATCTGTCTCCGGCGAAATGGGTCTCGATGGTTTGAACCATCGAATAGCTCGTCATTGAAAAGATGATTCTTTCCCGAAGCTTACCAGATTTACTTGGAGTTGTTGTTTACTATTTCTTTCAACACATTGCTGGGCTTGAAAACCATCACCTTGCGCGGCGGAATGGGCACTTCGACCCTGGTTTTCGGATTGCGGCCGATGCGTTCGTTCTTGCTGCGCACAACGAAGGAACCGAACGAGGATAATTTCACATTTTCGCCGCGTGCGACGGTATTTGAAATCTCCGCAAGGACCATTTCAACGAGATCTGAGGATTCCGAACGGGAAAGTCCAACCCGTTCATATACAGCCTCTGTCAAATCGGCCCGGGTAACTGTCTTGCCGCCCATAATTCCAATCGCTCCGTCTTTCGCCCCCAAAGGCGGTTCGTGTTCGGTGGAGAACGTTAAGTGCAGGATGGTTACCCGTCAATAGCACAGAATCACTCCCGGTTAAGGTTTTGTTACCTACCAGCGCAGCAGCACACTGCCCCAGGTAAATCCGCCGCCCATTGCTTCCAGCATCACCAGATCGCCGCGCTTGACGCGGCCATCCTTGACTGCGACGTCCAGCGCCAGCGGAATTGACGCTGCTGATGTATTGCCATGCCCCTCGACGGTCATCACCACCTTATCCATGTCAATGCCAAGCTTTTCCGCGCTGGCCTCAATAATCCGGCGGTTGGCCTGATGTGGTATAAACCATGTCAGATCATCCGGTGTCGTGCCGGTTGCTGCGAACGCATCGGTAACGACGCCAGAGATCATCCCGACCGCATGTTTGAACACTTCCCTGCCCTGCATGCGCAGATGACCAGTGGTCTGCGTGCTGGACGGGCCGCCATCGACATAGAGTTTTTCCTTGTGGACCCCGTCGGAGCGCAGATGACAGCTCAAAATACCCTGCTCCGGTTCGCCATCGACGACCGGCTGGGCGCGGAGCACGGCTGCGCCGGCGCCGTCACCAAACAGGACGCACGTGGTGCGATCGGTCCAGTCCAGGATACGGGAAAAGGTTTCCGCACCGATCACCAGAACCGTGTCGGCAGAACCGGCCCTGATCAGGCTGTCGGCGATTGTCATGGCATAGACGAAGCCGGAGCAGACCGCCTGCACGTCAAAAGCAAAGCCATGATGCATACCAAGCCGGTGCTGAACCGTTACCGCTGTTGCCGGGAACGTATTGTCAGGTGTGGATGTGGCAAGGATGACCACATCAATATCAGCCGGGCCTAACCCGGAATCCTGCAATGCCCGCTGTGCAGCAGCAGTTGCCAGATCGCTGGTGTATTCGCCTTCTGCTGCGATGTGACGTCTTTCAATGCCCGTGCGCTGAACGATCCATTCCCCGGAAGTTTCGACAATTTTCGACAGATCATCATTTGTCATGACCTTTTCGGGCAGATAGGAGCCTACGCCTGCTACAACGGCCCTTCGGTTCAACACACATCAGTCCTTTGATTTCGGCTCATTCTTGAGCACATTTCGAAATTGTTCCAGATCATCACTGAGCTTTTTCAGCAGATTGTTTCTGGCCATGGCGTCACCCATGCCAATGGCGCTTGCAAAGCCTTCATGACTGGCAGATCCATGGCTCTTGATGACCAGACCATTCAGGCCGAGAAAAACACCGCCATTGGATTTGCTGGGATCCATTTTCTCACGAAGCCGCTTGAACGCGCCCTTGGCAAAAAAGTATCCGATTTTTGTCATCAGGCTTTGCTCCATGGCAGCCCGCAGATACTGGGCGATCTGCCGTGCGGTGCCTTCGGCCGCCTTCAATGCGATATTGCCGGCGAAACCTTCAGTCACGACCACATCGGAGGTGCCTTTGCCGAGATCATTGCCTTCGACAAAGCCAATATAATTGATGAAGGGCAGATCAGCCTCGCGCAGAATCTGCCCTGCCTTGCGGACTTCTTCAACGCCTTTGATTTCCTCCACCCCGACATTCAGCAGTCCTACTGTCGGTCGCTGAATTGAAAACAATGCCCGCGCCATGGCCCCGCCCATGACCGAGAAAATGACCAATTGTTCAGCATCTGCACCAATTGTGGCACCGACATCAAGCACAATGCTGTCGCCGCGCAAGGTTGGCCAGATCGCCGCGATGGCCGGGCGTTCTATGGCCGGCATGGAGCGCAGACAAAAGCGCGACATGGCCATCAGCGCACCGGTGTTTCCTGCCGACACACAGACGCTGGCCTCCCCGTCCTTGACGGCCTGGATCGCCCGCCACATGCTGGAATGATAACGGCCCTGGCGCAACGCCAGGCTGGGTTTGACATCCATTTCAACGGAAATATCGCAATGCCGCACCTCCGACGCTGCAGCCAGGGCCGGATGGGCCTTGAGACCGGCTGTGATGAGATCTTCCTTGCCGAACAGAAGGAACCTTGTATCGGGCTGCCGCTTCAGAGCGATTTCTGCACCGCCTAAAACAACATCCACTCCGTCGTCGCCCCCCATGGCGTCCAGCGAAATTGTGATGCTTTGCGTCATCAGAGCGCGAACTCATTGTCTGGAGTGAAACGGCGGAAACCGACGTGCCTGAAGTCGAGCGGAAAGACTGCAAAAGGCGAAACCGCGTTGCCGTCCAGCCCGGCCGTAACTGGTAATTCGCTGCGGGTTACCGCATCAAAACGGTTGAGTGGCCCAGCAGCCCGCTCGCCATTATCTGCCCGGAATATCGTTGCGATTTGGTCTGCCATTTCGTCACCCGAGATGGGTCAGCTCCCTAAACATTCAATCTCTTATTTCGCCCAAGCGCGGACCATAACTGCTTCGTGTCACAACACAACCCAAATATCGTTGCAACAAAACAAAAGCCGAATGGCTTGATTGGCGTCACCCGGTCCCCGTCACCTTAAGCCGCGCCAACGCTGCAAACGGGGATTCTGGTAGCGGCTCGGCTGAGGAATCCAAGGGTTCGGTCTTTTCCAGCGCGATATCGGCTCCGGCTGCCCTGGGATAAAGGTCAAGGCCGAGAACCACATGTTCAAGCGCTATTGCCGCCAGATCAAGACGGCCCTTTTCGATGATTTCCGGTGGATCAATTTCATCTGGATCGATCATCATCTCTCGATTTGAATTCATCCGGCCCGACACAATTTCAATGTCATCACGGTCGGTAACAAAGGTTCGGTCGATTTCCTCATGCAGTGTCTGACGCACCGGTTCAAGCGTCACAACACAGCTTTGTTCGACAACAGCGTCCACGTGGCCGCGAATTCGAATGCTTTTACGGGTGCGGTGGATGCGCACCAAGGCTTTCAGTTCCAGAACGCCCAGCACATTCAGTTCATCAGCCAACGCCGCGTAGTCGGCCTTGTCGGGTTGAATGACAATATCCTTCGCATCGACGGTAATGTCGCCGGCCACGACCGGGTAGGTCCAGGACCAGCTGGACGTCATCGATTTAGATTTATCGGGAGGATTTGCATCGTGGGTTGATGCAGTTCGGACCTTGGTCATATCAAGCCTCGTAGAGAATTTGAGAATCGACTGTTGGACTGTTTGAACATCTATATATAATCGGTGGGATCTGCAAAGAAAAGAGAACCCGCCAGGATGTCGCTTTCACTCTGCTGCTGCAAACGCTCCACTGATCCAAGCACATAGGCTGCAAGCTGGGCTGCATGCGCCTCTGCTTCAGCTTCGGATAATGGCGCTGCGGGACCCTCGTCGAACAGGGTGTCATTGTAGCTCAGAATATTCCGGGACACGGCATTGGCCAGTGCCGCCTGCGGATCGGACCCGCGCAACGCCGAACCATAGGCATCGGCACGGCCGTAAAAGACTTGCATCATCGTTTTCATGCGTTTCGGAACTGTCGTATCGCCAACACCGAGTTCGCGAAGGGATCTGTCCATATCGAGCCGAAACAGGTCAAAAACCTCCTGACTCAGGGCGCTTGTGGCCGAATCCGGGATCTGCAGCCGGTTGAAAAGCAAAAAATTGTGCAACACAATCATATTGAAGCGTCCGTCCAGAGTGTCAGGCACACCAAACTCCGAATAGAAGGTGGATCGCCGGGCTTGTGCCACAATCTGCGAATACACAGTCCGGGTTATGGTCGCGTTGGCTTTGCTGGATTTGAAAAAGTGGCGAAGCATTTAGCGGTCCGTGGCAGGATTGATATGGAGTAGCACCCTTCAGCGTCAGCCAAATGATCGGCCCTTATTGCAAATCCAACTAGTGCGCGCTAGGAGTTTTGCAATAATGGTTGCCGGTGATATGTCCGTGTAAGTCGGAAAAAGCAATCGGCTTGATGATGAAGCCTCGTACCCGATCAGGAAGGAATGCTCTTTTGGTTTTGTGGAATGTATCCCTCAGGAAATCAGTGCCCGGCACCGCAGCGTCAGGTTTCCGTGTGCCTCGTGTCATGACATTTGGGGCATTGCTGCTGGCAAGCGTCACTTTGGGCGGATGCCTTGAACAACGCAATTATCAGGGCTATCAGATTCCGGTTGATGCCGAGCAACAGGTATCGATCGGCGCCAGCAAAGAGCAGGCCCTGCTGGCATTCGGCACGCCCACGACAACGGCAGAATTCGGCAATGAGGTATTTTATTACATTTCTCAGGTGTCGAGCCGGCCAGTTGCTTTCGCACGCGCCAAAATCGTCGATCAACGCGTGCTCGCGGTCTATTTCGACGATGATGACCGGGTCCAGCAGATCGCAAATTACGGGCTGCAGGATGGCCGGGTGTTTGATTTCGTCTCCAGAACCACACCGACGGGCGGAAGTGACGTCAGCTTCGTCAGTCAGTTGCTGTCTGCTGCCGGTCGAACCAACCCGCTTGGGAATTAGGATGCCTGCCTGCTTGCCAATGCGCGCCTGAAACTCTTTAATCACTGCATCGGCAAGCCGTATGCTTGCCGATCTGGCGTTGCGAATCCTTGTGCGGCAACTGCGGTAACGCAATTCATCTGCCAGAGCAATGCCAGAGCAAATCTTCCGTCTGGCACAACACCGAATTGGGCGTCAGTCAGCCGGGCAGCACCGGGAGAGACCAATAAAGCGGAGCTGTTTCGTCAATTTCAAAAATAACTCGGTCGATTGTGATGGCGGCTGACACGCGGCACTGTGGTTGCCGCAGTCTATGCGCGCCCTCGCCTGCCAAATTCAGCATCTGCCTTGAAAACTGCATCTGGTATCAGCAATTCTGCGGTGAAC
>TARA_R110002096_G_scaffold9455_6_pt1 | contig 14229 bp, 10 predicted proteins | sample TARA_R110002096 | Tara Oceans TARA_R110002096 (sample SAMEA4397295) | marine metagenome | biome: Polar Biome; feature: [DCM] deep chlorophyll maximum layer (ENVO:01000326); material: water (ENVO:00002006), including particulate matter (ENVO:01000060) such as... | depth 35 m | reverse complement strand
GCCCCGCCGCAGTCAAACCGGGGTATGGGGGAACCGCCTGCAGCGCCGCCGCCCACTCCGACCTATATCAACGCATCTGAAATCAAGGTGGTCTTTGCCAAACAGTTCCTCACCGAAGAGGCCGATGTTGAGCAATACATCCAGGAAATGAAAAAGACTCTGCTGGTGCAGATCCGCGCCGGCAAGAAGGTGATTGTCTGATGGACACGAACGCGCTGAAGAAATTCGCTCAGGCGGCCCGCAATCTGTTGATCGGTCAAATCACCTCAAAGCTTGACGTTGTGGCAGATCCGGCCTCCCCCGCCCGCCGCCAGCACCCGCTTGCAATGAAGGCTCTCGATGCCGCCATCGCGCGGGACGGCAAGCGCCAGGTCATCGAACAGGTTGCATACACCTGGTTCAACCGGTTCACCGCGCTGCGTTTCATGGATGCCAACGGCTACACCAACACGCGTGTTGTCTCGCCTGCCGATGGGGCTACACGGCCTGAGCTTTTGGCAGAGGCGATGGCGGGAAATCTGCCCGAGGGCGCACCGACAAGTATTGCCACGCTTCTTGGGGACCACACCTCATCGTCCGACCCGCAGGCCGAGGCCTACCGCCAGCTGTTGGTCCATGCCTGTAACACCTGGCACGGGCCGATGCCCTTCCTGTTCGAGAAAATCGACGACTACACCGAACTGCTGATGCCCGAGGATCTGCTGTCGCAGACCTCCATCCTCTCTGAACTGCGCAAGGTCATGACCGAAGACGCCTGTCAGGATGTCGAGATCATCGGCTGGCTTTACCAGTTCTACATCTCCGAGAAGAAGGACCAGGTCTTTGCGGGCCTCAAGAAGAACGTCAAGATCACGGCCGAGAACATCCCCGCCGCGACGCAGCTGTTCACCCCGCACTGGATCGTCCGCTATCTGGTGGAGAACTCGCTGGGGCGGCTTTGGCTGCTGAACCGGCCCCATAGCCGTCTGGCCGAGCGGATGGACTATTACATCGCGCCGGAAGAGCCCGAGACGGACTTCCTGAAGATCACCAAGCCCGAAGACATCCGCATCTGCGATCCCGCTGCCGGGTCGGGGCACATGCTGACCTATGCCTTCGACCTGCTCTACGCCATCTACGAGGAAGAAGGCTATGACGCGACCGAGATCCCCGCGCTGATCCTGAAGCACAACCTGACGGGGGTGGAGATTGACGACCGCGCGGGCGCGCTGGCGGCCTTTGCGCTGGCGATGAAGGCGGCGGCCAAGCTGGGGCGGCGGCGGTTCTTGCGGATGGAGGCAAAGCCCGACATCTGCGTGTTGTCCGATGTGGCATTTACCGAGGCCGAGGTTGTCCGGGATGTGGCCGCCGTGGTGGGCAAGGATCTGTTCACGGGTGAGCTGCGCGAGACGCTGGGACAGTTCGAGCAGGCCAAGAACTTCGGCTCGCTGATCGTGCCGAAACTGCGCGATCCGGCAGAGGCGTTGCGAGTGGTCGAGGCGCGGGATTTCGGCGGCGATCTCCTGTTGAAGGACGTGCAGGCGCGCGTCGTGGCCGTGCTGCGCATGGCCGAGGCGCTGACGCCGAAATATCACGTCGTGGTGGCCAACCCGCCGTATGCGGGAAGCAGTGGCTTAAATCCTATCCTTACAGACTGGGCGAAGAAGAACTACCCGCTCGGAAAATCAGATTTGTTCTCAATGTTTATAGAGCGAATTCCCAATGCGCTCCTCCCGAACGCGTATTTCGGAATGGTGACGCTGCCTTCCTGGATGTTCTTATCGTCTTATCAGGATCTCCGTGCAGAGATGATTCACAACACACCATTTACATCGTTGCTTCATTTGGGCCGTGGCATCTTTGGTGTAGATTGGGGTTCCAGTGCATTTGTCTGTAGGAAAGCAAGCTCAATCCAACAAAAGTCCGACTTCTTCCGCTTACACCAAAGGACCTTCCAGTATCTCGATAAGGATCACATTGGACAGCTTTTTTTGGCAGCAAAAAAAGATGCCAATTCCGCCTACGACTTTGACACATACGACACCAAGAACTTTAAGCCTTCTGAAGTTAGGTCCATGGAATTATGCGTGGGCAATGCCCAAAGGCTGCGCTACTCAACAGACAGTGAAAAACTTCTGAAAATACCAGGAAGTCCGATCGCTTATTGGATTTCTCAAGGTATGATGGGTGTTTTTGAGAACAGTTTGCCATTTTCGGATGAGTTTGACCCCAAGCAAGGTCTGGCTACGGGTGACAATGATCGATTTCTACGATATGCCCATGAGGTCAACAGGAACGATATAGATTTTCAACAGTCCTCTTACAGCTCCTTCAAATCGGAGAAAAGATGGTTTCCGTATAGCAAGGGCGGAAGTCCTCGAAGGTGGTTCGGCAACTCTGAACTTGTTTTGGACTGGCAAGATAACGGTCGTGATCTGAAGAGTTTCAAAGACAAAAATGGAAATTTGCGTTCACGACCTCAGAACATGAATTATTTATTCAGATCTGCGGTAACATGGAGCCTAACATCGAGTTCCGATATGGCTTTATGCGTTCGCTACCGTCCCTGCGGTTTTACATTTGATATCAATGGTATGTCAGCCTTCCCGGTGGACAGCGGACGATTTTCTCTAAACTTTGCTGCTGCTATGTTGAATTCGACCGTATGTCAGGAAGCACTAAAATATATAAATCCCACGCTTGCCTATCAAAGTGGCGACATCGCCAAAGTGCCATTCCCCGATATCGAGATTGATTACCCTGAAGAACAGATAGTCGAACGGCTGATCTCTCTTTCCAAATTCGACTGGGACGCCTACGAAACCTCTTGGGATTTCACCACGCTCCCGCTGCTTCAACCCGACTACCGCGGCGAAACGCTGGAGGCCACCTACACCGCCCTGCGCACCGATTGGCAGGGCATGACGTCCGAGATGCAGCGGCTGGAGGAAGAGAACAACCGCATCTTCATCGACGCTTACGGCCTGCAAGACGAGCTGACCGCCGAGGTGCCGCTGAACGAGATCACCCTCACCTGCAACCCCGCCTATCGCTATGGCATCAAGAACGACGCCGCCGCGAACGAGGCCCGCCTGCGCGCCGACACCATGGCCGAGTTCCTCTCCTACGCCGTGGGCTGCATGTTCGGCCGCTACAGCCTCGACGCGCCGGGCCTGATCCTCGCCAATCAGCGCGAGACACTGGCCGACTACCTCGCCCGCATCCCAGAGCCGTCCTTCATGCCGGACGAAGACAACGTCATCCCCGTGCTCGACGCCGACTGGTTCCCTGACGACATCACCGAACGCTTCCGCCTGTTCCTGCGCACCACCTTCGGCGAGGCGCATTTCCGCGAGAACCTGCGCACTATCGAGGACGCGCTTGGCAAGGACATCCGCAAGTATTTCACCAAGGATTTCTACGCCGACCACGTGAAGCGCTATAAAAAACGCCCGATCTACTGGATGGTCTCCAGCCCCAAGGGCACGTTCAACGCGCTGATCTACATGCACCGCTACCGGGGCGACACGGTCTCGGTCATCCTCAACGACTACCTGCGCGAGTTCATCAGCAAGCTGCAGGCCGAACGCGGGCGGCTCGAAAAACTGTCTGACGACCCCAGCGCCAGCCAGGGCCAGCGCACCAAGGCGCTGAAGGACGTGGCCGTCGTGGTCAAGCAGATCGACGAGCTGAACGCATGGGAACGCGATGTGGTGTTCCCATTGGCACAGCAGAAAATCGAGATTGATCTGGATGACGGCGTGAAGGCGAACTACCCCAAGCTTGGCACCGCGCTGAAGAAGATCGCAGGGCTGGAGGCAACGGATGACTGACCGGCTCAAAGCCAGCTTGGGCCGGTTGTTCGACGATCACCGGATCGTCTTTTGGTACGACACAGCCCGCGACATGCGCGGTGAGTTTGACGCCGTGGATCTGCCCGGTGTGATCAAGGTCGAAATCGCCAATAACGAGTTTGGCGTGAAGCACCGGATGCTGCGGCAAGACCCCAAGGCACGGTTCCTGGTGTTTGGTGACGGGCCAGAGCCGCCCAATGCCGAAAACTGGTTGCTCGACCTGCAACTGGCCACCGCCGTGTTCAAAGCCGATCAGGCCGGGATGTGGCTGAGCGAGCTGGGCCTGCCACCGCAATTTGAAAGCGTGGTGCGCGATCATTTGGAGTTTTACCGCTCCAAAGCACGTGTTGCTGAGTTGAAGCGGTTATTGCAAGCGTCGGATACCCAAACACAGGCCCGCCTGCGCATGTTGGCGGTTTGCACGGGGGCCGAAGGTGGCCTGGATACGGTAATCGAAGCCCTGCTGGGGGAACTGGCTTTAGGCCGCGACGACGCGATGCGCCTGATCGAGCGATCCGGACTGACCGAGGTGTTCTGGAAACACGTCGGCAATGCCTATGGATATCAGCCAGCCGAACCTGATTTCGAGGACTTCGCCATCGCCCTGTTTCAGTCGGCCTATTTCAGTTCACTGGGCGAGGACGGCAAGCTCAATGGCGAGGCGCTTCTGGTGTTCCGGCGCTGGAAGAACAACCGTCACTGGGAAGCGGCATTCGAGGCGCTGTCGGCGCGTTATCAGGGCCTGCTGAAGATCCCCGAAGATCTGTCGCGGCGCGATTTTCGGGCGTTGATGCCGGTTGACCATTTTGAAGAGATCGACCGGCACATCATCCGCCAGCTCGTCCACGCGATGTCGACCCAGACCGTCAGTGCGTCCGAAGTGCTGAAGTGGGTGCGCGAACGCCGCCAGAGCCATTGGTATTCAACCTATGAGGACATCTACCAGGCGATCGGGTTCGCCACCGAGTTCCAGCAAGCGCTGGCCGAGGCCAATCTGGGGATGACAAGCCCAGCCGAAGGTGTGAAGCGGTATGTTGCCAGCTGGTACAAACTCGATCAGCTCTATCGCAAGTTCATCTACCATATGCAGAAAAGCGGGCATGCCTCGTTGCTGGCAGAACTCTATGACGCGGTCGAAAATCGCTACACCAACAGCTTTCTGCTGAAGCTGAACGATGCCTGGCAGGATCAGGTGTCTGGCATGACGAACTGGGACATCCCGGGCTACGCGCGCCAGAGTGCCTTTTATCTTGATCAGGCTGCCGAGTTCCGCCGCAAGGACCAGAAGGTCGCGGTGATTGTGTCGGATGCCCTGCGGTTCGAGGTCGCGGAGGAATGCCTGCGCCGCATTCGCGCATTGAACCGGTTTGACGCTGAACTGAAACCAATGATCAGCTCATTGCCGAGCTATACTCAGCTTGGGATGGCGGCCCTGTTGCCGAACAAAGAGTTGGCGCTTGCCGTCGATGGCAGCGGCGCGGTTCTGTCAGGTGGCGAAAGCACGCAAGGTCTTGCCTCTCGCGAGAAACTTCTGGCGAAAGGACGCCAGGGGGATCGTGCAAAGGCGTTGAAAGCCGGGGATGTGATGAACATGCGGACCGAAGAGGGCAAAGAGCTCTTCCGGGACCACGACGTCGTCTACATTTACCATAACCACATCGACGCTATCGGCGACAAGCTTCAAACCGAAGATCAATTGCCCAAAGCGGTGGAAGATGCGATCAATGATCTGACCAAACTGGTCCGCAAGCTGACATCGGCGAACTTTTCCAACATCCTGATCACAGCGGATCACGGGTTTCTCTACCAGCATCGTGCCTTGGGTGAGAGCGACTTTGCCATCGCAGATCCCCAAGGTGAAGAAATCCTCATGCGAAACCGTCGTTTCGTGATCGGACGGGGACTGGCTACTACTGCGGGCATGAAGAAGTTCAGTTCTGCCAACCTCGGGTTGTCGGGTGATCTGGATGTCTTGATCCCGAACTCCATCAATCGTTTGAGGGTGAAGGGTGCCGGCAGCCGCTTTGTTCACGGCGGAGCGTCCCTACAGGAGGTCGTCATCCCAGTGATCCGCGTTGGCAAGCAGCGCGACGCGGATGTGCGCCAGGTTGAGGTGCAGATTATCGTCTCCGGGCGCAGCCAGATAACGTCTGGCCAAACAGCAGTCGTCTTCTATCAAGCGCAGCCGATCTCGGAAAAGATGCAGGCCAGAGAGTTGATTGCCGGCATCTACGCCTCGGACGACAGCCTGATCTCGGACGAACATGTGCTGCAGTTCGATTTTGCTTCGGAAAATGCGCGTGAGCGCGAAATGCCCCGGAAATTCTTGTTGTCGCGTGAGGCTGACAATTTCAACAACCAGGACGTTTTCCTGAAGTTGCGCAAGCGGGTCGGCAAGACCAGCCATTATGAAGACTACACAAGCCACCGCTTTCAGTTGAAACGTGGCATTACAACCGATTTTGACTTTTGAGGAGCGGGCCCATGAGTGATCTCGACGACAGGATCAACGAACATTTTGCGGGTTTCGTGGTTCGCAAAGACCTCGTGAAAGCGGTCAAGGGCAATGCGATCGTGCCCACCTACGTTCTGGAATACCTGCTGGGCCAATACTGTGCGACTGATGATGAGGCATCGATCCAGACTGGCATCGAGACGGTGAAGGAAATCTTGCGCAAGCATTATGTCCACCGCAGCGAGGCGGGCCTTATCCAGTCGACGATCAAGGAAAAGGGCCGCTACAAAGTTATTGACCAGGTCAGCGTTTCCTTGAACGAAAAGACCGACAGCTATGAGGCGACCTTCGACAACCTCGGCCTCAAGAAGGTTGCGGTCGACAGCGGCACAATCAAGGCCCATCCCAAGCTGCTGGTGACCGGGGTCTGGTGCATCGCCGACGTTCAGTATGAATTCGCCGAAGACGCCCGCATTTCGCCCTGGATACTCGAGACGATCAAGCCAATCCAGATTGCCAAGGTCGATTATGAGGCCTACCGCGATGCCCGGTCAGGCTTTGACACCGATGACTGGATTGATCTGTTGATGCAAAGTATCGGGTTTAATCCCGATGCATTTGGACGGCGCGCCAAGCTGCTACAACTGATGCGGCTCATCCCCTTTGTTGAACGCAACTACAATATTATCGAGCTGGGCCCCAAAGGTACGGGCAAGTCGCACATCTATTCGGAGTTTTCGCCCCACGGGCAGTTGATTTCAGGCGGCGAGGTCAGCATTCCGAAGCTTTTCGTCAATAACTCGAACGGGCGTATCGGCTTGGTCGGCTATTGGGACGTCGTAGCCTTCGACGAGTTTGCGGGGCGTGAAAAGACCGCAAACAAAGCCCTCGTCGACATCATGAAAAACTATATGGCGAACAAGAGCTTTTCGCGCGGCGTCAATCCTATGGGCGCGGAGGCCAGCTTTGCCTTTGTTGGCAACACTGACCACAATGTGCCCTTCATGCTGAAAAACAGTGATCTCTTCGAAGCGCTGCCGCCACAGTTTCATGACTCAGCCTTTATCGATCGCCTGCACGCTTATCTGCCTGGTTGGGAAATCGATGTCATCCGCGGCGAGATGTTCACCAAGGGCTATGGTTTTATCGTCGACTATCTGGCTGAAATCCTGCGCCATCTGCGCTCGGAGGATTTCTCGCATATCCCTGACCAGTACTTCAAGGTCAGCGAAAAGATATCGACCCGCGATCGGGACGCCATTTACAAGACTATGTCCGGGCTTTTGAAGCTGATTTTCCCGAATGGAGGGGAGACATCCGAGGACGTCGAGGAACTGCTGCGTCTGGCGATGGAAAGCCGGAAGCGTGTGAAAGACCAACTGGCGCGCATCGACTCGACTTACCCGGACGTGGATTTCTATTACGTTGGCTCAGACGGCGAAAAGCGGCGTGTCAGCACGGTTGAAGAGGAGGAATATCCACAGTTCTATCACCTCAAGCCAGCTCTTGACCCAAAGAACCAAGGGAACGCCGCCGTTGCTCCGCCCAGCGCGCATCTGCCATCTGAAGACGATGAGCGCGCCACGGCACCGATTGCTCCGATTTCACCCAAACCCCAGCCTGCCCCAAAACTCGCTGAGGGCCACCAGGTCTTTGCGGAAAACCGCAAGGGCGTCAGCTACGACAAGCTTTTTGGGCCCTACATCGATGGGGCCAGCCGCATCATCGTGACGGACCCGTATATTCGCCTGTTCTATCAGCACCGGAATATGATGGAATTCGTCGAGATGGTGATCCGCCGGAAGCCCCCTGAGGATCAGGTCAAGGTTCACCTTGTGACAGGGCCGGACGAGGGCACCATCTCCCGCCAGCGTGAATTGCTCGAGTCAATCACCACAGCCTGCACAGGCACCGGTGTCGAGTTCAGCTGGGCTTTCGATACGTCTGGTACAGCCCATGCCCGCGACATTGTCACTGATACTGGCTGGAAGATGGTGCTGGATCGGGGGCTCGATATTTTTCAGCCGCCGATCAAGACAGAGGGGTTTTCACTGGGTGATCGGTTACAGGAGCACCGCATGCTCAAGAATTTCTATGTGACCTACGTGCGGTTAGACAGTGACGCGGGGGGCACATGAATTTTTGCTTCTGTAGCTCCATCCGGATCGGGCCGGGGATGAAACTCAACCCGTGGAAAACGGCTGCGTCGCGCTCCCTCGGCCCCTGCGGCGCAAAATATACCGTTAGACCTCGCGGCAACCGTACCCGCCGCTTAGTGCTGGCGGCCTGGGACCGGATTGAGGCGCGCCGTGAATTCATGAAGTCGGGGATGTAGGGTATGCATCCCGCCGTCCGGCCCCTTTTGATAATTGTCTTCGTGGTCTTGGTGGTCATTCTGTTTCCGGCGCTCCTGGTAATCGCACTTCTGCTGCTGTTGCTCTGGCTGATCATGAATCTGGCCACGCACGGGCCCGTCTGGATCTTTTGGCAACGGGATGCGGCGCTTCTGCGCATGGGCAAACTCCCGTGGTTCCGCAGATTGCCGGGTATCACACCGACCCTGCGCCGGGTCGAACAGCGAGAAGCAGAACGCGAAGCTGAACGCGAACGGCAGGCCGAGGAGAAAAGACGCAGAAAGGCTGAGGCCGAAGAACGTGAGCGTTCAGAGCGCGACAGGGCCCTGCTCAACCCGCTTGAGAAGGGTGACCGGCGCTACAAGCTCTTGCTGACCCAAGGAGACCGCGCAACCCTGTTGGGCATCATGCAGCAAAAGCCTATGCCCGATGATGGGTCCATGCGGGTGATGCAGAACTTTGCTTTTTTCGAAAACCGGATCGCGGGGATGAATGGGGATCTTAAAGCGCTCTGCAATGGGCTGGCCAAGCTGATGGTCGTTGATATTTCTCTGACCCGCGACCAGGACAACCCGCAGCTTATTTTCGAGAGCATGAACTCTACAGGCCGTGAACTGAGCCAGGCGGATCTTATCCGCAATTTCGTTCTGATGGGGTTGGAGCCGGATCATCAAAACCAGATCTATGAGGATCACTGGCACCCGATGGAGGCCAGTTTTCCTCAAGACGGTTATGGTGCGCACTTTGACGCCTTCATGCGGCATTATCTGACCTTGCGAACTGGCGAAATTCCGAACCTTCGCGACGTCTATACTGCGTTTAAGGATTATGCCCGTGAACCCACGTTGGCAGAGGCAGGGGTGGATGCGCTCGTCGAGGATATTCATGCCTTTGCCCGGCATTACAGTCGGATGGCGCTGGGGAAAGAACCTGACCCGGACCTCGCTGTTGCATTCCGGGATTTGCGAGAACTGAAGGTCGAGGTTGCCTTTCCGTTCCTGCTCGAACTGTATAACGACTTTGTGGCCGGCCTGTTGCCAAAGCCTGATTTGCTGCGTGCCGTTCGCCTGATCGAAGCCTACGTTTTTCGACGCGCCATTTGTGCCATTCCTACAAACTCATTAAACAAGACCTTCGCAACCTTTGGCCGGGTATTGAGGAAGGACCATCGTTATCTGGAGAGTATCGAAGCGCACTTCATGACCATGCCCTCGTATCGACGCTTTCCCGATGACGAAGAGTTCCGCCGTGGCATGGAGTATCGCGATCTCTACAATTTCCGCAGCCGGTCCTACTGGTTGCGCCGTCTCGAAAACTATGATCGCAAGGAGCGTGTTGCCGTCGATGAGTACACGATCGAGCATATCATGCCGCAAAACGAGAACCTATCGTCTGCTTGGCGCAATGCGCTTGGGCCGGACTGGAAAAGGGTGCAGGAAACCTTGCTGCATACGGTCGGGAACCTTACGCTCACAGGCTATAACGCCGAATATAGTGATCGACCGTTTCCCGAAAAGCGGGACATGCATGGCGGCTTCCGAGAAAGTCCTTTGCGCCTGAACGAGGGCTTGGCTGCGATTGATATTTGGAATGAAGATGCAATCGCGAAGCGGGCCGCGCGACTAACCGGCATCGCTGTCAAAGTATGGGATGCGCCGCAGCTGTCGTCGTCGGTCATCGAAGGCTATCTGCCCCAAGCGGACCGCACAGCGGAATACACACTGGCGGACCACCCGACTGTCGATGAGGGCGGATCGATGCAGCCACTGTTTAACGCGATGCGTCGGGAAATCTTGGCGCTTGATCCCTGCATGACCGAGGAGATCGTCAAATCCTACATTGCTTTTAAGGCGGAGACGAATGTGGTCGACGTTGTGGCGCAAGCGCGTCGGCTACGATTGTCGTTGAACATGAAGTTTCATGATCTTCGCGATCCAAAGGGGATCACACGGGACATGACCAGCATTGGCCACTATGGCAATGGCGATGTCGAGGTTGCCATCAAGGAATTGGACGAACTGCCCTATGTGATTGGTCTGATCCGCCAGTCTCTGGAACAGCAGATGGTGGGTTCTGAGGAATAAGCCTAGTTCTGGTCAGGCGCAATTAAACCAGAGCATTGCAGTTCGCAGCAGGTGATCATAGTCGCCCTCCACGGCCTCGGCCATAAAGGCGGCAATCTGGTCATCGTTAAGGTCGGCCTGCTGTGCGGCCTGGCGACAGCGGCCGAGAACGACAAAGGCGTTGCCGTCATGGCCGGTTAGTTCGACCGTTATGTCGGGGTATTTAGTGGACATTGTTTGGGCTCCTCGTGGCAGTTACAGCGACAACAGGCGTGACTGGGGTGCACAGTCCAGTCGTATTTCAACAAGTTCATAGGGAACGATGACACGCCCGCGCCTGCTCGCGCAGCACGGCGTAATCTGCGAGCCAACCAATGATAAGTGCGCCTTCCCGCAGCCTGGCTATCTCGTCCGCCACGCGCGCCTGCTGTGGACGGCTGTAGTCAACAACCGGCGGGCACGCGCTGGGCAAGGCATCAGAACCCACCATCGCGCAGGCGCCCAAGAAGATCGTCGCGGCCATGAGGGCGGCGGTTGGCTGCCTCCAGCATCCGGCGTTGGATTTCATTTGTCTTCTCCATGGTGGTGAGGCGTTCGGCCAGGCGTCCCGCACGTTCCCCGGCGCGGCGGATGTTCAGGAGGAACAGGACGATGCTGAGGCCAGCCAGCAGCAGACCCAGCGCTTTGCGCGCCAGACGGCTGGTGAGGATTGCGGTGATCCAGCCCATCACCGCTGCCCTCGTTTCCAGTCATCAAGCCGGGCGTAGATCGTGACGGCGATCCCTGTCAGCGCGACAGCGATAAAGACCCAGCGCAGGCTGTCGAGATAGGGCACCAGCGGCAGGACGGCGGATTGCGTTTCCCCCAGAACGTCTCGCGCCACCTCGACACCGGCAGCGCCCAGAGTTGCGACCCCTGCCGCACCGGAGCCTTTCATGGTGCGGCTTTGCGAAAGCACCTCGCGGGCAGGAGCGACCTCCGGCACGAAAGGTGTGGCGCGCGCCGGAAACCTTTCACCCCACTGCCGCGCCGGCCCGAGGTCGATATGCATGAAACCAGAGCGGGGATAGAAGCCAAACCCCAGAAACCCCACGGCGCGCGCCGCCGCTTCAAACGCCACCGGATCATGGTTTGACATCGCGATATCGAAAGCCGTGCCCAGCATGTGTTTGGAGTGCGGCGCGCCGCCGACGGCCTTGTTATGGGCCGGGCTGCGATAGCCGGAGAGCACGATCATCGGCTTGCCAAGGCGGTTGCGCAGGGTTTGCAGCTTGTCCATGGCTTCGCTGTTGAGTTTCAGCGTACCGTCGCCGCGGCTGGCGATCTCGGCGGGGGAAAAGCTGGGCCAGCGCCAATCGGATTCGGGAAAATCGCGGAAATGGTCGTAAGATTTGGTGGGCATGAATTTGTTTCCTTGGTTCGTCGTTGGTTGGCATAAAAAAACCGCCTCATGGGCGGGGCGGCGGTTGGAACTTGCGTGCGTGGGTATTCTTCAGGGGCCAGTGCCAAAAATCCGCAGCTTGATCGCAACCCCGGCGAGCATTGCGAGAATCAGCCCGGTGGTGATCAGGTGGACCGTGGTCTGAACGGCGGTGCGGCGCACAAAGCGGAGGCAGTCGAGCAGCGAGCGCAGATCGCGGATGTCGAGGGCGGCGTCCTGGCCCTCAAGGCCGACATCGGCGAGGGCGCGCCTGGCCCCCTGACGGGCGGCGCGGGCCAGCATCTCTTCAAACTCGGCTTCGGGAATGCGCAGGTTGGTGTCCTGGCGGGTTGGGGGCGACATAGCGGGGCCTTTCGGTGAGGGAATTATGGCAACGGTTTCGGCGGCTTAATTCGTGCCCGCAAAGCCGATCTCGAGGCCCGCCAGATCTGCCCAGACCCATGGCAGGCCGGTGGCGGGGTTCAGCGCCCATTCGGACGTCAGGGCCTCGATCGAGCCACCGGCCGGGGCTTGACCTGCGGCGTCATAATCAGTGCCGCCAATGCGCAGCCGGTTGACGACCAGCGCCGGGTTCGGGGCCGCAACGGCATTGCGGGCATAGCTTACCAGCGTCACGCGCCCGATGGTGCCGGGGGAGGACGGGCCCGGTGTCAGGGTTGAGGTCACGCCATCGCCCGCGCTGCGGGCATAGGCGAAACTGGCGGGATCGGCGTCGCCAAGCTCTGCGAAACCGCCGACGGCGGTGGCCAACGCTCCGGCCCCGGTGGGGCGCAGGATGCGGAAACGCCGGCCACGGGTGTCCTGATCCGAGACGAGGATGTTTGAGAGGAAAAACCGTGCGTTGCCGTCGAGAAAATTGATGCCGCCGAAAGCGAACTTCACCGGCCCGTTGCCGTTAACGTAATTGCAGCGGCTGACGACTTGGCCGAGGATCGCGCCGCCAATGTAAAACGTTACCCGAAAATCATCGGCATTGCCCGCGACGGCCACCCCGGTTTCCAGATGGGCATCAAGGGTGAAGAGGGTCGCATCGGGGATGACATCGGCCGCCGGGCCGGTGGTGGTCGGCGTTGTGTTGTAGCTGCCGGCATAGTCGAGGGTTTTTGCGCCGTTGGAGCAATCGATCATGACGATATCGGCGTTGGGCACCGAAACGGTCCATAAATTGCCGTCGCCGGTCGAGGTCAGGTTGAAATCGTCATAAAAGCAATCGGCATGGACCCAGAGATCATTGATCCCCGGCAGGGTCAGCGCGGCCTCGTCCCCGTCCAAAAACCGCAGCGCGTGGTCGGCGTAAGCCGGATCAAAACTGCCTGGCACGCTGGCATCCTCGGTGCCGCCGATCACTGCTGCCGAATTGGTGATAAGATAGTCCGTCATGGGTCTTTCCTTGTTCAGAGGGGTTGGTCAGGGCGCGAACTCGATCACCAGTTCCTGTGTCAGAATGCCAATTGCGGCAGGGCTGCTGTCGAGGATCACTTCCTGGCTGAGGATATCGACGCCAGGCCCAAGCCCGGTCAGCACCAGCTCCTGACCGGTCAGATCGACGCCGGGGCCGGTGAACAGAAGCAGCAGATGCTGGCCCGCGACCTGGACCTTACCGCCGATCTGCACACGGTATTCGCGAAACGCGCGATCCTCATAGCCGCCGCGCACCGCGCGAACCCGGATTGCCGCCATCTCAACGCCAAGCGGTGGCTCGGGATAGTCGGCATCGACAAGCCCCCACGATGTTGCCTGTCCGGCATCGATGATCGCGGCGGCGGGGTCGAGCGTCGCGTCACTGTCGGGATCCACCCAATGAATGCGGATCTGATAGGTGACACCCGGTTCGGGGCCGATGTTGCCAGCGGTATAGCCGTCAAAAACAACGCTGGTCTGCAAAAGCCGGTCGCGATGCGACCAGGTCAGCGTCGTCTCGGGGGAGGCGAGCATCCGCGCCCAAAGCCCGCCCGCGCGCAGATTGCCCGGCGGCAGCGGTCGGATCGCGCGAGAGGCAAAGGTGACGGTATCGCCGGGCGCTGCCGCCAGCGGTAGGGTGCCAGCCCCGGTCTGCGACAACAGCTTGACCGAGACCGTCTCG
>TARA_R110002096_G_scaffold62361_2_pt1 | contig 14237 bp, 9 predicted proteins | sample TARA_R110002096 | Tara Oceans TARA_R110002096 (sample SAMEA4397295) | marine metagenome | biome: Polar Biome; feature: [DCM] deep chlorophyll maximum layer (ENVO:01000326); material: water (ENVO:00002006), including particulate matter (ENVO:01000060) such as... | depth 35 m | reverse complement strand
TGGAAAGGCATCAACGAATCCGACATGATCCTGATGCCGGACGACAGCAGCTCCGTTGTTGACCCGTTTACCGAAGAAAGCACCATCAACATTACCTGCGACATTGTTGAGCCTTCTACCATGCAGGGCTATGAACGGGATCCACGCTCCGTTGCCCGCCGGGCCGAAGAGTATCTGAAATCTACCGGCATCGCAGATGGCGCTCTGTTTGGCCCTGAGCCCGAGTTTTTCGTCTTCGATTCTGCAAAATGGAAAACCGACATGCAGGGCTCCATGTATTCGCTTCACTCAGAAGAAGCGGCATGGGTTTCCGGTGACGACTTTGACAACAACAACATTGGCCACCGCCCGGGTGTTAAAGGCGGCTACTTCCCTGTACCTCCGGTGGACAGCCTGCACGATCTGCGAGGCGCTATGTGCGCCGCCATGGAGTCCATGGGCCTGGTTATTGAAGTACACCACCACGAAGTGGGCACGGCAGGCCAGTGCGAAATCGGCGTTGGCGCCAACACGCTGACCAGAAAAGCCGACGAGGTGCAGATCCTGAAATACTGCGTGCACAACGTGGCCCACGCCTACGGCAAAACCGCCACATTTATGCCCAAGCCAGTGGTCGGCGATAACGGTTCCGGCATGCATGTGCACATGAGCCTTAACAAAGACGGCAAAAACCTGTTTGCGGGCGACAGCTATGCCGGCCTGAGTGAAATGGCGCTGTTCTACGTGGGCGGCATCATCAAGCACGCCAAGGCTCTCAACGCGTTCACCAACCCGGCTACAAACAGCTACAAGCGCCTGGTTCCGCACTATGAAGCACCGGTTATGCTGGCTTATTCTGCGCGCAACCGCTCCGCCTCAATCCGCATTCCGTACGTCACCAGCCCGAAAGCACGCCGAGTGGAAGTGCGCTTCCCTGACCCGGCTGCCAACCCATACCTGGCGTTTTCTGCGTTGATGATGGCTGGCCTCGATGGCATCCAGAACAAGATTCACCCGGGCGACGCCATGGACAAGGATCTGTATGACCTGCCTAAAGAAGAAGCCCTGAGCATTCCGAAAGTGGCTGAAACCTTGCAGGAAGCTCTGGACTGCCTGAAAGAAGACCATGAGTTCCTGACCCGTGGCGGCGTATTTACTGAAGATATGATCCAGGGCTACATCGATCTGAAGCGTGGCGAAGTTGAGCGCATCAACATGACCACCCATCCAGTTGAGTTCGAACTGTACTATTCTTGCTAAAACCGCCCCGGCGGTTCCTGCTTAAGCTGCCTTGGCGGTGACTGGCAGCTCCAAAAGCCTCGCTCTGAAAGAGCGGGGCTTTTTTTGTGATCGTCCGCACACTTCCACCGCCCTTAACGATATGTAACCAACATCTCCCTCTGCTACATTGAAAAGGCCTGCCCGGCCATTGATAATCAATACAAACACTACACAGGTTGTGATTATGAACCCGAGGCTTGGAATCACCGCAGGGCTGTTGCTCCTGATCGCAGGGCCCGTGGCTGCAGAGGTCTACCGCAATGTAGATGCTCAGGGCAATGTAACCTTCTCCGACGAACCTTCGAAAGGCTCAGAAGCGATCAAGGTAAAGCCGGTTACAACCATTACCTTGCCCAAACCACAAAACGTCAGGGAAACCGACAAACTCCGGGAAGAGGTAAAGCGGGAAGGCTCAATCTACGAGAGCGTATCGTTCTCCTACCCTGAAGATGAACAGGCATTCTACAGCGGCAGTGGCGACGTGCGTTTTGAAATGCGCAGCACGCCCGGCCTTGAACCTGATCACAGATACGAAGTGACGCTCGACGGTCAGCCAGTTGGCCAGAGCTCTTCCGGTACGATTACCGTAAGCAATGTGTTCCGGGGCACACACGAGGCAGGCATCCACATTGTGGACCAGAATGGTGTGCAGATTAAAACCGGCAGTCCGATTCGTTTTACGGTCCACCGCCCCTCCACTCAAAACTGACACTGCTTGATCGCACCAGATTGGTGCTCTGGCACCGATATTGTGCGAAACTCAAGGCAGCAACGGAGCAATGCGCTCAGGCTGCCCAACTCTCTTCTCAGCTGGCCCGCCCTGAAATAACGCGCCTCCTACATACTTCTCACCGGGTTACCCAAACAAGTCACTCGCGTTTCGAAACTGGTTCAGTTCTTGCTGATTCCTTATGGAGCGGTTGAGCCAGGTGCCGTGAATGCATGGTAAGACTCCACCCCGCTCCACCGGCATGAAACCAACAGGAAGCACGCATGGCAAACTCATCAGCCGACGCAAACAGATACAAGGGCATGCTGGACAGCCTCACGACAGCGGTTCTTGTGCTGGAAAGCGATCTGATAATCCGCTATATGAATCCAGCCGCAGAAAGCCTGTTTGAAACCAGCATGACCCGCAGCTCAGGGCTGTATCTGCGCGACATCCTTCTTGATGCCGAGAGCACCTTCAACACCCTGCGTGTTGCCGCTGAATCCGGCCAGTCCTACACCCGCAGGGAAACGGAGTTCCTTCTTGCCAGCGGCTCACAGAGAATTGTGGACTACTCTGTTTCGCCCCTTGACCACAGCTCTGCTGCACTGCTGGTGGAGGTACAGCCTCGGGATCGTCTACTACGGATAAGCCGGGAAGAGGACCTGATCTCCCAGCAGGAAACCACCCGGATCCTGGTACGTGGCATGGCTCACGAGATAAAGAATCCGCTTGGGGGCATTCGCGGAGCCGCTCAATTGCTTGACCGGGAACTATCCAGCGCAGACCAGCGCGAATATACCCGGGTCATCATTGAAGAAGCCGATCGCTTGCGCAACCTTGTTGACCGCATGCTCGGCCCCAACAAGGCGCTGAAACCGGCGTCTGTAAATATTCATGAAATCCTTGAACGGGTGCGAACCCTGCTGGAAGCGGAATGCAAAGGCAGAGTGCTGTTCCAACGGGACTACGACCCCAGCCTGCCGGAGTTTTCAGGTGATAAGGAACAGCTAATTCAGGCTTTTCTCAACATTGCCCGCAATGCGATGGAGGCTGCCTTTGAAAGCGAGGCCGCCCATCCGGACAGCCAAAAAACACCCACCATTACGTTTCGCACCCGGGCCCTGCGGCAAGTCACTATCGGCCCCAATTGCCATCGACTTGTATGCCGAATAGACATCATCGACAACGGCCCGGGAATTGCTCCGGAGCTGCGCCAGAATATTTTCTACCCGATGATCAGTGGCCGTGCCAATGGCACCGGGCTCGGACTCTCCATTACTCAGAGTATCATCAGCCAACACCATGGGCTGGTTGAGTGCGAGAGTGAGCCTGGTCAGACAGACTTCATCATTTTCCTGCCCCTGGAGCGCACTATATGAGCCAAAAATCCGCCAACATCTGGATCGTCGACGACGATCGCAGCATACGCTGGGTGCTTGAACGCGCTTTGAGCCAGGCTGGCATGCAGACCACCGCTTTCGAGAGCGGTGAAAATATTATGAGGCGACTGGAACGCGAGCAGCCCGACGCAATCATCAGTGATATTCGCATGCCCGGAGTAGATGGCATCACCCTGCTGTCACATATTGTTGAAGCTCACCCTGACGTGCCCGTCATTATCATGACCGCCCATTCTGACCTTGAAAGCGCCGTTACCAGTTATCAGACTGGTGCTTTTGAGTATCTTCCGAAACCGTTCGATGTAGACGATGCGGTTGCCCTGGCGAAACGGGCTGTCGCACACAGCCACGAAAAGCGCGCCGCCTCTACGCCGCAAGCAGAGGCCATCCAGCACAGCACCGAGATCATCGGTGAAGCTCCCGCTATGCAGGAAGTTTTCCGTGCTATTGGCCGACTCTCCCATTCCAACATCACTGTATTGATCAACGGCGAGAGCGGGACAGGGAAGGAACTGGTTGCCCAGGCGCTGCATAACCACAGCCCCCGGGCACGGCATCCGTTTATAGCCCTCAATATGGCGGCCATACCGCGGGACCTTATAGAGTCGGAACTCTTCGGCCATGAAAAAGGTGCATTTACAGGAGCTACTGCAGTGCGCCAGGGCCGGTTTGAACAAGCCAACGGTGGCACCCTGTTTCTGGATGAAATCGGTGATATGCCAGCAGATACCCAGACCCGGCTGTTGCGAGTCCTGGCCGATGGCGAATTCTATCGCGTCGGCGGCGCCACACCCATCAAGGTTGATGTCCGTATCATCGCAGCCACGCACCAAAACCTGGAGAAGCTTGTTCAGTCAGGTTCGTTCCGGGAAGATCTTTTCCACCGACTGAACGTTATTCGCGTGCACCTGCCAAAACTGGCCGAGCGCTCCGAAGACATTCCCCGATTAATGCAGCACTTTCTGCAACGAGCCGCCACAGAGCTGGCTGTAGAGCCCAAGATCCTGCGTCCAGATGCAGAAAGCTATCTCACAACCCTGCCTTGGCCCGGCAACGTACGCCAGCTTGAAAACACCTGTCGATGGTTGACTGTCATGGCCAGCGGCCGAGAGATTCATATCGATGACCTGCCCCCTGAGTTGCTGCACCAGATTGAATCTCACACCACAGGAATAACATGGCAGGAGGGGCTTAAAAACTGGGCCGACCAAGAATTAAAAAGAGGAGAAAAGGCAATTCTTGGGTCGGCCCTGCCAGAATTTGAAAAAATCATGATTGAGACCGCTCTGAAGCACACCGGGGGGCGCCGCCGGGATGCATCGGTTCTTCTTGGCTGGGGGCGGAACACTCTTACGCGCAAAATTAATGAACTGGGTCTGGATAGCCTCGAGGAAGAATGAACTTGAGACATAAATGAAGACACTCACCAAATGTCCAAAATCATTAGGTCACATCGCTTTTTGAGGCTTACGCAGCAGCCATTATCGAATTGAGCGCTACGATGAAGAGAAAAACACCGTCAATAATGCCGTCAAATACGCGGATCATGCCTTGGGTGAGTTCATGGACGCCGAACGCAACAGTGCCTACTGGAAGGATTCACTACTTCTGACTGTTGCCGATCATGACGCCAGAGTCTGGGGCGATGAGCTGGTTCTCATGACGATGGACAACGATACGGAAGTGCACGACGACAAGAACATGCGCAACTGATCAGCCGACGGGCTGAAATTGCAAACAGTCAGTAGTTTCTGAAGCGGCTGAGATCCAGCAAGCCGGCCTCGACTGGCTGCTGTTCCACGAAGCGCTCGTTAAACCAGTCGCTCATGGCCCAGAACTCGCGACTGCTCCGCCGCACGCCATAGACTTCAACAAATCGCTGGAAACTCTTCTCGTCATTGACCCTCCCCAAGTCGTCGACAAAACGCCCAAGGTCATTGTGAGATACGCGAAAAAAGAAATTAGGGTAGTTGCCGACAATGCCCTCAACCACGGTCAGCGTATCCTCGTCCGGGTTGCGGCGTAGATCCTCACCAAAGATGAACGCAACGTTGTCGTGGGCCTTGTTGCGGAGCAGGCTATAGAATCTGTCATCGCCTTCGACTTTTAGAAACGAGACGTCCGGCATCCACTTTACAAAGCCACTCTTGTCTTGCGACAACCGCGCCAAAGGATGTCCGTCGTCCAGCCTGGTCGCGAAACGCGGATGCCGCTCCAGAAGCAGGGCCATTAACTCGCGCGCGACGTCTTTGCTCTCATAATTGATGGAACTCGGCCGCTGTCGCTCGGGCAGAGAATGACCAAGATAGAGGGCGAGTTGCGCCCCCGCACCGGCGTACCAGCCGGCACGCACATCCTGGCGCCGTTGCATTGGCATGAAGCTAAGGGCCAGGCCTTCAGCCTCCATGCGTGCATAGTCCATCGACAGACGTGTCAACAACTGGTGAGTGACGTTACCAAAGACATCATAGTTCGCCACCAGGTTGTAATAGATGCGCTCCAGAATCTGATAATCGAGCACCCAAATCTTCTTCGGCAGTTCGCCGACGAATCCGTTAACGACGCTGGCGCTGTCGAAATGGCGAAAGACCGTGAGAAAACTGACTGGGCTGAATGCATTTCCCGGCCAGATCGCATCCAACGTTACTTCCCGACCCTCTGGATCATGCTCGAAATAGGCGTTTTCGCGAAAGGATAGATAAGCGCGGTGAGAATTGTAATATTTGCTCCACTGCTGCAGCAAGGTGAGCGGTGAAGTACTCTCCTCGGGTATGTTGATCAAGGATTTGGCTTGCGGCAGGAAGTCCGGGTCGCTGACAGCGAGGTCGTAATCTGGATTGAGAAATGCGACAAAGAAATTGTCGTCAATCACATTGAGTGCCACCTGCCCCCGACATACCGGGCCCCGGATGAACGTCATGATAGTGTAGCGAACGTCATCCAGCAGAAACTGATAGCGTGACCGTGACGGGATATCGGCAAAGGTGACGAACGGGTTTTCTGTTGTTCCGGCAGCGTAGCCAGGCAACTGAGACACAACCCAGGAGGCGTCGAAAAACAGCGAGCGTATCCGCTCCAGCTTGGCGGTGCTCAGCGGATAAACTATGTGCGTCTTGGAAACGATCGTCGATGTGATCGGTCTTAGCCGATAGAAACTCGGTTCCGGCCCAGGATCGTCGAAGGGGTGCCGAGTGCCGATCGCGACGATTGGCTCACCCGTCGGTGTGCGCGAGCGAACCAGGCGGAAAAAGCGATTCTCGGTGCTGTCGGAGAAATACAGATGAGCAAGAAAGAGGTGCTCGTAGAGATAACGCGCCGACAGTTTCGCCTTGTTCGACGTACCGTTTAACAGTTCCTCCCAAGTGACGATCGCCTTTCGTGTTTCGATCGTGAACTCAGGGGTCGCATCCATCGCCGGCGCACCACTGTCTGCCCATGACGACAGCACCCGGAACTCCTCATTGGTAAGCGGGGCAGTACCGTACGGCATGCCGCCGAAGGGAGTGTCGTGCGCATAATCTGCGAACTCCGCCGGCGTTGTCGGACAGGAAAGATCCCGATTAATATCGAGCTCGACGCTCTTCGGCAGTGGCTCACCCGCAATATGTGGGTGATCGCGACCCAGGTGAAGCATACCCATCAATACTGAGGCCGCTTTGTCACCACCTTCGGTCACCGAGGAGAAGCCTTTACGTCGCCAGGCTTCCGTTGATGTCGCATCAACAAACAGCCGGGTCGGCTCCATCGGGGTCAGACGTGACGCGTCATAAACCGCGTCTTTGCTGGCACCCCGTGAGATGCCCTGCGACGAGCTCAATTTGAGCTGACAGGGCGCATCGTAGCAACCATGACAGACAACACACCGCCGATCCAGGACCGGGCGCACGTCGCGCTCATAGTTCACAACGCCGGGCGCCTGTGTCATCAGAGCTTTGAAATGATCAGTATCCGTGCGCTGTCGATATAGCTCTGTCGCACCGAGCGTTACGAGCGCAAGTACGATGATGGTAATCGCAAATCGTAATTGGATTTTAATTGTCATCCACCCTTGAAGGTCAAGAGAAGCTTAAGGGGAGTCGGAGCGCGCTAGCGGCGTCGCGACGCCGTTGCCCTTGAACTCCTCAATCAGGGCCCAGATGCTTGCGGGCTCCGCCAGATAAACCTGATGATCGGCTCCCGCAAGCCGTTCAAATTGTGCATTACTGAAAGCAGGCAATAATGCAGCTACGTTTTCTATCGGCGCAGACACGTCGTTTTCGCCGTGAATGAGCAGTATCCTTTTTTCCCCAATGGCCAAGCCTAACTGCCATAAATCTGTTTTGATAAGAATTTCGTCAAGAGAATTGTAGTAGCTTACCCATGTATGTTTTCGCGCATCTTCGAAAATATCCTGTGGAAGGTTTTTCGGTCGAAACCATTCAGTCATATAAAGAGGGTGGAAGAAGCAAATGAGCTCGAATCTGGAATCCACCGAAAGCCGGTCCCACAGCGATAGTTTCGAAAATCCATTTCTGATTGCGGCCTTGTCGGCATAATTGGGAAGGCCGATGACGGCCAGCCCGTCAAACCAGTCCGGGTGCTTTGCAACGAGTCCGATTGCCAGGATTGCCCCCATTGAGTGCCCCACGGCAAAGGATCCACCGGAATCAAAACCCTCTATTCGCAGTACTTTTTCAATTGCCCCCAAATGCTGCTCGAGCGTGTAGGCGTCATTAGGCTTGGGTGAGTCACCGAAACCCAGCAGATCGATGAGCAACAGCGAATGGGAATCAGGTACCTCGCCCAGCCCCTTTTTCCAATATTTCAAGGACCCCGTCAATCCATGCAAGAGAACGATCTTATCGGGGCCATCTCCAATTCGTTCATAGTTAAGCGTTATTGCGTCTTGGTCATAGGGAGGTTCAAGAACGCCATCCAAATAACTCTGTAATCCGACTCCTGCAAAAATCAGCAAGATTATAGTGAGGGCGATGTAAAGCGTGCGTTTAAGTATAATGATCATGGAGTCGCTTGATCTGTAATGGTATGCCCAGTGAAGCGCGCATAAACGTCCGACCACACTTTCTGACAATACGGCGAGATTGCAGGCTTAGGCTGCCTCTCGAAATGCTGCAACACAGTTCGTGATAAGCGCACCAGGTTTCGAATTCCAATTTTATCGATCGACGGCATGATCGCCTTTTCGCACTGTGATCGGGGTTGCGTAGCGCTGGAGTTCATTGGCTGCATTTTAAGTGTACGGATGTGCTGAGGACTCCGACCGTAAAGGATCGACGAGTAATAAGATTGTGGCTGGTGTGCTGAAAGCCGCATCTTGAAGACCAACGAGAAGGGATTCCAGCAATGCTACAACGCTGAAGCGATACTGGGAGGCCAACCCGTAACGCTGCATAGCATTGCTGATTCGAGCGGACCACTTCAAAGCGTCACAATAGGCCGGGAACATCGCTTCAGTCGCTAAAACCGCGCAGACTAGAAGGGTATATCGTCATCAAAATCATCGACCGGCTCGGGCATGCTACTGCCCTGCGATGGCTGACTCTGGTTCTGGCCTTGGTTATAGCCACCTGACTGCGACGGGCTGTTCTGGGGCTGCGCAGCCGGTGCCGGTGTTGATTGCTGAGGGCGCCCGGCAGGCGCACCCTGGCTCATTCCACCTTCGCTGCCACGACTATCCAGCATCTGCATCTGGCCGTTAATGTCGACAACCACCTCAGTGGTGTAAACGTCCTGGCCTTCTTTGTTCTGCCATTTACGCGTCTGTAGCTTACCCTCGATATAGACTTTGGAGCCTTTACGCAGGTACTGGCCGGCAATCTCCGCAATCTTTCCAAACATGACAATCCGGTGCCATTCGGTTTTTGGAACCAGTTGGCCGGTCTGGCGATCCTTGTAGCTCTCATCGGTAGCAAGCGTCAGATTCACCACGGCGTTGCCGTTCGGGGTGTAACGGGTATCCGGATCCTGTCCGAGATTCCCGATAAGAATAACTTTGTTTACGCCTCTTGCCATGTTCTGCTCCTGATTCTGTTTTCAGGGACACCCGCCTTCCTTGCGGGCCTCCGGATTTCAAGAACTGCTACCCTGTCGGACGAATGGAAAGTCCGCAAGTAACGCCTCATCAAAATACTGTCGATCCACCTTGAGATAGGCGGTTGCAGCGTTTTCAACTATGACCACATCCTGCACACCCGGTAAGCTGCGCAGACTGCCATCAACATCGTCGTACTGGTCGCTGACCATATCGCGCAACTGTACCACGAAACCTGAAGAATGGCCCGGCGCAGGCATGGTCAGGGCGACCAGTAACCATAGCCCGAGAACACTCACCATAAACCAGACAACACCTTCAATTCCAACCTGCTGCAACAGGTACCCGCCAAAGGCGCCGCCCAGGAAGGCACCCATGAACTGAGAGGTAGAATAAACCCCCATAGCCGTTCCCTTGCTGGCCGCCGGTGCCTCTTTGCTGAGCAGGGATGGGAGGCTGGCTTCCAGTAGATTGAAGGCCATAAAAAAGAAAAACATCACGACCCAAGCGACGACAAGGCCTGAGGATACTTCCGAAAGCCCCGCTGTCGCCAAGGTAAGCAGCGCAATTGCACCACAGAGCACTGGTTTCATCATACGTTTTTTCTCGCCAATAATGATAAAGGGCACCATGGCAAAAAATGAGGTAATCATCACACTCAGGTAAAACCACCAGTGTGAACCGCTGGCCAGCCCAAGCTGATTCTGCAGAACCGATGGAAACACCAGAAACAGCGAAGTCAGCACGAGGTGCAGTGCGAAAATACCGAAATCCAGTCGCAACAACCGCTTGTCAGACAGAACTCTTCCGAGCATGGCTTTTGCAGGGTGAGTGTCGGCACTGATTTTGTGCTGGTGCGGCGTAGGCACCACACGGCTGACGATGAACAGGGCTATCAGGGCCAGCACGGCAGTGGCATAGAAAATCCCGGACAGTCCCCACACCGAACCCAGCAGCGGCCCGAGCACCAACGAGACGGAGAAGGAAATCCCGATAGAGATACCGACCGTCGCCATGGCTTTGGTTCGCTCTTCTTCCCGGGTAAGATCACTGAGCAGCGCCATGAGCACACTGGCAATAGCGCCCGCTCCCTGAAGAATCCGACCGGCGATAACAACGTATATCGAATCGGCGGAACCTGCCAGTATGCTGCCCGCAGCAAACACAACCAGGCCGATATAGATCATGCGTTTGCGGCCAACACGATCTGAAAGCAGGCCAAAAGGGATCTGCAACAGGGCCTGGCTCAGGCCGTAGGCGCCAATGGCGAAGCCAAGCAGTGCCGGAGTGGCACCTTCAAGGCCATCACCCAGCAACATGAATACTGGCATGATCATGAATAGCCCGAGCATGCGTATGGCATAAACAGACGCCAGCGCAAATACGGAGCGTTTTTCCAGCGTATTCATGGCAGTTGGCTCCTCTCCCGGGGCTTAAAGCGTAACCTTGCGAAAGAACATATCTTCCGCAGAGCGGCGCATTGTAACAGAAGGTTCTCCGGCGGGGGACAGGTACAACTTGATAGGCATTTTCGCCGCGGCCGGCGTAACGCGGTATAATTTCCGTTTTTTCTCCAAGCGAGGTGTTATGGATCATATCCAGATCAAAGGGGCACGGACCCACAACCTGAAGAACATCGACCTGGATATCCCAAGGGACAAATTGATCGTCATAACCGGGTTATCCGGCTCAGGCAAATCGTCCCTGGCATTTGATACGCTTTATGCCGAAGGTCAGAGGCGCTATGTGGAATCCTTGTCCACCTACGCTCGCCAGTTCCTCTCAATGATGGAAAAGCCCGATGTAGACCACATCGAAGGCCTGTCCCCTGCCATCTCTATCGAGCAGAAATCCACGTCCCACAACCCTCGCTCGACAGTCGGCACCATCACTGAAATCTACGATTATCTGCGCCTGATGTTTGCCCGCGCAGGCGAGCCTCGTTGCCCGGATCATGGTCAGCCACTGGAAGCGCAAACCGTCAGCCAGATGGTTGACCAAGTGCTTGCCATGCCGGAAGACAGCAAGCTGATGATCCTTGCGCCGGTTATCCGGGACCGCAAAGGCGAACATCTTCAGGTCGTGGAGACCATGCGCAGCCAGGGCTTTATCCGGCTACGCGTCGACGGCGTCGTGTATGACATCGACGATGTGCCAACGCTCGACAAAAAGCGCAAACACCAGATCGACGTTGTGGTTGACCGCTTCAAAGTGAAGCCCGGTCTCGAGCAACGGCTTGCCGAAAGCTTTGAGACTGCCCTGGGACTTGCCGATGGCATAGCCCTTGTGGCCCCAATGGATAGCGATAAAAACATCGAAGGTGATGAGCACATATTTTCCGCAAAATACGCGTGCACTCAATGCGGCTACGCACTGAGCGAGCTTGAGCCAAAGTTGTTTTCCTTCAACAACCCGGCCGGGGCCTGCCCGACCTGCGATGGCCTGGGCGTCAAGCAATTCTTTGATGCGGACAAGATCGTTCAGCACCCGGAAGCCACACTTGCCGCCGGTGCTATCAAAGGATGGGATCGCCGGGCGGTGTACTATTTCCAGCTGCTTGGCAGCGTTGCAGAACACTACGGAATCGACCTGGAAACGCCTTGGGCAGAGCTCCCGGACGACTTCCGCACAGTACTCCTGTTCGGGTCTGGCACCGATGAAATTCCGTTTCGTTATGTGAATTCCCGCGGTCACATTATGGAAAAATCCCATTCCTTCGAGGGCATTATCCCGAACCTCGAGCGCCGCTACCGGGAAACGGACTCACCGAGCATGCGCGAAGAGCTGGCTCGAAACCTCAGCACCCAGGCCTGTAAGGATTGCAAAGGATCTCGCCTGCGTCGCAGCGCTCGCCACGTCTTCATCGATAATCACAACCTGCCCGATCTCACTCACCTTCCCATTGGGGAAGCCTATGCCTACTTCGACACGCTCACGTTGCCCGGCCGCAAAGGTGAGATTGCAGAAAAAATCACGAAGGAAGTCCGGCAGCGGCTACAGTTTCTGGTCAATGTGGGCCTGGAGTATCTGACACTCGAGCGCAGCGCTGACACTCTCTCTGGCGGCGAAGCACAGAGGATACGACTGGCCAGCCAGATCGGTGCCGGATTGGTGGGCGTCATGTATATCCTCGACGAACCCTCAATCGGACTCCATCAACGCGACAATGATCGATTACTGAGCACCCTCACCCACCTCCGCGATCTGGGCAATACCGTCATCGTGGTCGAACACGATGAAGACGCTATCCTTGCAGCGGATCACGTGATTGATATTGGCCCAGGCGCAGGTGTTCACGGAGGGCAGATCATCGCCCAGGGTACGCCAGCGCAAATCCTCGCAAATTCCGATTCACTGACTGGCCAGTATCTCAGCGGAGTCAAGGAGATTGCCATTCCCGAAACCAGAAACACGGGAGCAGGCAAAACCCTGACTCTGACGGGTGCCACCGGCAACAACCTTCAGGATGTCACCCTTACTCTGCCCTTGGGTATTATGACCTGCATAACCGGTGTTTCAGGATCCGGAAAATCGACTCTGATAAACAGCACGCTTTACCCGGTTGCCGCCGCCAAGCTCAACAAGGCAACCAGCCTCACCCACGCCCCCTATAAAGCACTTAAAGGTCTTGACCACCTGGACAAGGTAATTGATATCGACCAAAGCCCGATCGGCCGGACGCCCCGATCGAACCCCGCTACCTACACGGGCCTGTTCACCCCCATTCGTGAATTGTTTGCAGGCACCCAAGAGGCACGATCAAGGGGTTACAAGCCAGGGCGTTTCTCCTTCAACGTCAAAGGGGGCCGGTGTGAGGCGTGTCAGGGCGATGGCATGATCAAGGTTGAAATGCACTTTCTTCCAGACGTATACGTGCCCTGCGATGTATGTAAAGCCAAGCGGTACAATCGGGAGACACTGGAAGTTCGCTACAAAGGTAAAAATATCAACGAAGTGCTGAGCATGACGGTCGAGGAAGGTCGGGAGTTTTTCGATGCGGTACCCTTCCTGGCCCGAAAGCTTCAGACCCTGATCGATGTGGGCCTCTCATACATCCGTTTGGGGCAAAGCGCAGTAACCCTGTCCGGCGGTGAAGCCCAGCGTGTAAAGCTTGCAAAAGAACTCTCCAAGAGGGACACGGGGAAAACACTGTACATACTCGATGAACCGACCACTGGATTGCATTTCTATGATATCCAGCAGTTGTTGAACGTACTCCAACGCCTCAGAGATCACGGCAATACCATTGTCGTGATCGAACACAACCTCGACGTCATCAAAACAGCAGACTGGGTCATTGATCTCGGGCCGGAAGGTGGTTCTGGCGGCGGTCAGATCATTGCTGAAGGCACACCGGAGCAGGTTGCGGACAACGCAGCCTCCCATACAGGCCGCTACCTGCAACCCATGCTGATGCGCAAGAATTGACGCGCAGGCTTTCCAGGCATAAAAAAACCGGAGGCGTTACCGCCTCCGGTTTTTTACGAAACGACAATGTTACTTGTCGTCTTCGCCTACTTCTTCTGCTTCGATATCCAACGGACGACCTACCAGCTCTACGAATGCCATAGGGGCATTGTCACCGGCGCGGAAGCCACACTTCAGAATACGAAGGTAACCACCCGGACGCTCGTTGTAACGGGGACCAAGCTCATTGAACAGCTTGGCAACCGCAGCGTCGTCGCGCAGGCGAGAAAACGCCAGACGACGATTCGCAACCGAATCTTTCTTGGCGAGCGTGATCAAAGGCTCCGCTACCCGACGAAGCTCTTTGGCTTTCGGCAGCGTTGTTTTAATCAACTCATGACCAACCAGTGACGCAGTCATGTTACGA